>Ga0182008_10000256_pt1 | contig 41427 bp, 48 predicted proteins | sample Sormic07211129_1_FD_120482 | JGI IMG/M metagenome (GOLD analysis project Ga0182008, IMG submission 120482) | Rhizosphere microbial communities from Sorghum bicolor, Mead, Nebraska, USA - 072115-129_1 metaG | ecosystem: Host-associated > Plants > Roots > Rhizosphere | place: USA: Nebraska...
GGCGTGATGGGCGACGGCCGCACCTACGACTACGTGGTGGCGCTGCGCGCCGTGCAGACCAGCGACTTCATGACCGCCGACTGGGCCGAGCTGCCCTATGCGCTGCTCAAGAAGGTGTCGGGGCGGATCATCAACGAGGTGCGTGGCATCAATCGCGTGACTTACGACGTGAGCTCGAAGCCGCCGGCGACGATCGAGTGGGAATGATTTGCCGCTTTTCGCGGATGATCGCCAACTATCGCAAAATCGACGTAAGTTGTTGATTTATAAATATTTTATTTTCGGTGTCTATCGACAACTATTGGTGGCAAGCAACCCAAGTTGTCGGTTGATCTGTCGGTAGCCAAAGTTCGTTTAACTGGTCTAAAATTTCTACCGTCAGCCCGTTTCGACGTATGACGGTAGAAAAGAAGGCGAAAAGCTAGGTTTCATGCGGGTTCCGGGCTCGTTTGCAGTTTGAGTGTGCTTGACGGTAAAGGCGCTCTCACCCAGGAGAACGCATGCTCACCGACACCGCGCTCAAGAACCTCAAGCCCAAGGCGGCGCTCTACAAGGTGACCGACCGGGACGGGATGTACGTCACCGTGTCGCCGGTTGGAACTGTCACTTTCCGCTACGACTACCGCATGAACGGTCGCCGTGAGACCCTGACGATCGGGCGTTATGGAGCGGACGGCTTGTCGTTGGCCAAGGCCCGCGAGCGGTGCATAGACGCCCGGCGCGCGGTGTCTGACGGTAAATCTCCGGCGCAGGAGAAACAGCGCGAAAAGCGCCGTCTGTCGGAGGCAAAGAACTTCCAGGAATTCACCGACAGATGGGCCAAGGGCGCCAGGATGGCGGACAGCACTCGCTCGATGCGCAAGAGCATCCTCGACCGCGACATCCTGCCCGTCTTCAAGAACCGCCTCTTGACGGAAATCACGTCGGACGACCTGCGCGAGCTCTGCAACAAGGTCAAGGGCAGGGGGGCTCCGGCTACGGCCGTCCACGTGCGAGACATCGTCAAGCAGATCTATGGGTTTGCCATCCTGCACGGCGAGAAGGTCGCCAATCCGGCCGATGACGTCGGGCCGTCCTCGATCGCGACCTTCGTGCCGAAAGACCGCGCCTTGTCGCCTGTCGAAATCCGACTGATGCACCATCAGTTGGAAACGGTGGCGTCGTACCCGACCATCCGTCTGGCACTCCGGCTCATCCTGCTTACCCTCGTGCGCAAGGGTGAGCTGATCCATGCCACCTGGAAAGAGATCGACTTCGAGAACGCGCTGTGGACTATCCCCAAGGAGCGCATGAAGGGTTCCAAGGCGCACAACGTCTATCTGTCGCAGCAGGCGCTCGACATCATGGTCGCGCTGCGCACTTGCGCTGGCGGTTCCAGGTACGTGCTGCCTTCGCGTTACGAGCCTGACAAGTGCATGTCTAATGCGACCCTTAACCGCGTGACGCAGCTGGTGGCCGCGCGAGCGAAGGAGAAGGGCCTGCCCTTGGACGGCTTTACCGTGCATGACCTGCGCCGTACCGGCTCCACCATCCTGAACGAACTGGGCTTCAATAGTGACTGGATCGAGAAGTGCCTCGCCCACGAAGACGGCCGCTCGTCGCGCGGGGTCTACAACAAGGCCGAGTACGCCGAGCAGCGCCGGCACATGCTGCAAGAGTGGGCGGACATGATCGACGCCTGGGTGGCAGGCAAGTCCCACACGCCCACCTTGCTGCCGCCGTCGATGAAGGTCATCACGACGCAAGCATTGCTTTGACCGGACGGCGCTTGCGCTGACGCACGTCGGGGGAGGGCGCACGCTTCATCTGCGCGGCGTCCGAGACCTGGCGGCGTGTCTCGATCCAGGCCTCGACCTCTGCAAGATCCCACACCACGCAGCGCGAGGTCAGGTTGAAGCGGCGCGGAAACTCGCCTCGACGCTCCATGTCGTAGATCGTGGTTCCGGAGAGCGGCACCATCTTGTGCAGTTCCGTCCGCCGGATCGTGCGCCGGAAGGACACGGCGCTCGGAACCTCCGATTGGGGTCGCTGTTCGGCGCTCTCCAAGCGTTCGACGTGCCCGCGGTGAAAGGCCCCGACAGCGGCGGACTCTTCGCCTTTTCTCATGATTGACTCCATCCGTGCCACAGCGTCACGGAAGTCCGGTCGCGCTGATTGCACTGCAACTGTTGATGCCCTCATCGTGCAGGAGTCGACATCTATCAAGAACCTCCCGCAGCGTGCCCGGTCGTAGTTTGGGGCGGCGGTCGCTTGCCAGCGCCTTTGCTGAAAGCGCGATCGCGTGCCATGAAGGCTTCCAGCATGTGCGGAATGAGAGAAGCTGCGTCAACCGGCTCGCCGTAGGCCTGCGAATGCTGAGCCGCATAGCGGTCGAGCTTGTCTTTCAGGTCGGCAGGCATGGTCACGGCAAGCTTCACCGTCGTTGCCTTTGGCAATGGTCCAAGGCGGAGCTTGGCTGCGCTCATTGGGACGATCCCCGCTGAAAAAACAGCGGCTGATACGGCCGCAGCACCAAGTCCTTGCTCACCATCACCCGCATCGGAAACCCCGGACGGATGGTCAGCGTGGGCTGGATGCTCGCGTTGCGCTTCGTAATCTCCTGCCCGACCTGGTTGATCGAATCCTGCGTGCCCCCCCGAATAGCGATCACCGTTCGGTCGACGTTCTGGTCAATACGACCCTCCGGCGCTGCCAGCTCTGCCCCCACGCCCAGTAGCGTCGACAGCGCCGCGCTGGCCAGGATGCGGTCCCAGTGCCAGTCGACCCCATCCTCGAGCCCGGCATAGCCCGCTGGATCGATCCCCGGCAAACGGTCCAGCTGCACTGACGACGTGTCTGGTAGGATCAGCCGCGTCCACACCAGCAGCACGCGCCGTTGGCCGAAGGACACCTGGCTGTCGTAGCGCCCAATCAGTCGCGAGCCCTGCGGGACCAACAGATGCCGCCCCGTGGCGGTGTCGTAGACCGCCTCCGTCACGTTGGCGATCACCTGCCCCGGCAGATCCGAATTGATGCCCGTTGCCAGCGCTGCAGAAATCACTGTGCCCGCCATCACCTGGTACGGCGATGCGGGCAGTTGAAGACTTCCTGGATTGCGCGTGGCCCCGTCCCCCGCTTTCGTCAGGAATGCCTCCTTCGAATCTTGCCGGTTCCGCGCTGCCGTCGGATCGGACGGTGCTGCGGGCAGCGTGCCGCCAATCGTTGCGCTGAACGGGTTCTGGTTCGGAGTAGCGGTGCCTGGATTCGAACCGGCTACTGGAGTGGTCGGTGAAGGTGCGGTCATGGGCCTGGCGCTATTGCCGCTGCTTCCCGTTCCCCGGAAGAACACCGATGACCGCGCCGCTTCTTCGGCGGCCAGTTGCGCCGGACCGGTACCAGGCGGCGCCATCCGCTGTTCCATCGGCTGCTGCGATTTCACGATGGCGGGCCCGAGATCGCCGGGCAATGGCTCGCCCAGCACCGGCGGTACTGCCTTCACCGCCGGCGGAAGGCCTGCGTAGTCCTTCGGCAGGCGGTCCAGGTTCTCCGACTTCGCAATGCGATCGACGTTGAACAGCTCATTCGCAGGAACACGGGAACGCTGCTGCGACTGCATCGACCACAGCGTGCCGCCCAGCACCGCCGCGGCCAGCGTGCCAGCTCCGACGGCCAGCACGCGCCGATTCAAGCGAACGACAGGGCGCGGCTGCGCCCGTAGCGCCAGCGTTTCAGGATCGGCCTTGAGGGATGCTGCGCCAGCCTCGCTCACGATCCGCTCCCGCGTTGAGCGCCATCCGTGCGCTCGATCCGTACGACCTCGGCCTTGCCGCCCTTGAACCCACCCAGCCGTAGTTCGGCAGCGCCGAAGAGCCGATCGACGACATAGTAAGGCGACCGGAAGCGGTAATTCACAAGCTGCCCATCCCCCTGCGGCCCAATCACGAACAGGGGCGGCAGCTCGCCCTGCGCAATACCGCCCGGGAACTGGATGTAGACCCGCTGCCCATCGTCGAACGCACGCAGCGGCTTCCACGACGGTCCGTCGCCTGTGATGGCATAGCGGAACTTGAGTTGCTCCAGCGACAACCCCGAGTCCACCGGCATGGCCGCCTGGGCTTCGCGCGCCTGCTTCTGCAGCGCAAGCATCCGATCCTTCGGGTAGTCCCACGACACCGACGCCATCCATGCTTGCGGCGTCGAGGACAGCTCCAGCAGATAGGTGCGCCGGTTCGTGGTGACCACGAGATTGGTCTTCAACCCGATGCGCGTTGGCTTCACCAGGATGTTGACGCGCAGGGTAGTGCCAGCGCCGCTGGCCGTGTCGCCGACGATCCAGCGCACCGTATCTCCGGCAGAGACCGTTACCAGTTCCTCGCCCTCCTGCAATGCGATGACGGTGACCCTCCCCGGGCTCGTGTAGACCTGATACAGCGCTCCGTCCGCATAGGGCCAGATCTGGATCGCATTCACGTACCCCTCGCGCGTCGGCGCGATGCGGGCTTCCTCATTCGCTCGGGAGACACGCACCTTGTCGTCGCCAGGCTCCTGCGGCGGCTTCGCCTCTACTTCCGCCGGCAATGCCTTCATCTGTTCTGGCAACGGCAGTGGCTCAGGAACGGCCACCACCTCGATCGGCCTAGCAGGCTCGGGCAAGACCTTCGCAGCGACGGCCACGGGTTCATCGAGCGAGATCACCGGCGGCGGCTTGCCCTGCGTGGCGCAGCCCGCAGCGGTCGCCAGCGCGGCGATCAGGAGCAAGCTCGATACGGTTCTACGGAAATGTGGTTTCACGGTTTTGCTCCTTGCGTTGATTCGAGTTCACGGCTCCAAGACAGGCCGTTGACGTAGATGCCCAGTGGGTTCTTGCGCAGCCGCTCTTCGGTGCGTGGCGGCTGCAGCGCGACGGACAGCACCGCCGTCCACCGCTCGGTGCCCGAAGGCGACCCGTTCGTGTAGCTGCGCTCGATCCAGCGCACCTGGAACGAGGTGTCGCTGGCTCGGACCACGCTGGTCACTTCCACGGCCACCGAGCTCTGCCCGATGCGCGAGAACGGATCGTTGGTTCGCGCGTAATCGTTCAGCGTCGCGGCACCGCGGTCGGTCGTGTAGTCGTAGGCTTCGAGCCAGTTGCGCCGCACCACGATCGGGTCGATGGAGAGCGACCGAACGTCGCCGATGAAGCGCGCCAAGTGGAACGCGATTTGCGCATCGGCCGGCTTGTACGGTGCGGCGGCTTCGCCCACGGCGCGCACCTGACCGGCGTTGTCCACCTCGATAACGTACGGCGTCACGATGGACTGCGCCGAGAGCCAGACCAGGCCGCCGGCCATCAACAGCGCCAACGACAGACTGCCGAAGGCCATCAACCGCCAGTTCTTCGCCTGCACGCGGCTGTCGCCGATGCGCTGGTCCCAGACCTGCGCGGCGGCTTGATAGGGGGTGACGGGCTCGGGCGTGTCCGAGTACCGCACCTGGGGTCGTTTGAAACGCACAGAGATTCCTTTCAAGAAGGGTTCAGGGGTTGGAGCTGTCCCGCAGACTGGGGCTGGCGCCACCGCCGGCGTGGTCGCCCGAGCGCAGCACGTGCGCGGCGGTCGTCGCGGCTTGAGTCACCTGCTGCTTGCGGCGCATGCGCTGCGCCCATTCGGGCTCTGTTGCGGAAGGGGCCGATGCACTGCCCTCGGCAGTCAAGCCAGAGGTGGAAGCCGAGGGCGAAACCGGCGCAGCAGCATCGGCCACGAAGTTCGCCGTGCGGTCCTTGATGGCTTTGGCACCAGAAGCAACACGCTGGCCGGCCGCGCTCGCCCCGGCCTTGGCGACGCTGGCGAGCCCGGCACCGGCAGCGCGCGCGCCGCTACCGCCCGATGCGGCAGCGCCCGCTTGGTAAGCCGACTTCGCACCGCTGGCCAGGGCGCTGGCCGAGCGAGCGGCGGTCGCGCCGCCGCTGATGGCCGCATGCCCTGCACCAGGCGCCATACGCGCGCCGGCCGCGACCGCGGAACCGGCGCCAGCCACGGCCGCACCTCCGGCCACCGCCAGCCCTGCTGCACCCATCGCGGTGCCCGCCGCCGCGCCTGCACCAAGCTGCGGCGCGCCAGACACCAGCCCCGTCGCGATCCCAGGCCCGAAGATCCCCAATCCGAGCATCGCAAGCGAAGCCAGCATCATCACGAGAGCATGGTCAATGCTCGGGTCTGCACCTGGTGGCACTGTGAACTCTGCGAACAGGCCAGAGCCGATGCCCACGATCACCGCGAGTACCAGCACCTTGATCCCCGACGACACCACATTGCCCAGAACCTTTTCAGCCAGGAACGAGGTCTTGTTCCACAGCGCGAATGGCACCAGCACGAAGCCCGCGAGCGTGGTCAGCTTGAACTCGATCAGCGTGACGAAGAGTTGCACCGCTAGCACGAAGAACGCCAAGATCAGTACGAGCCACGCGAGGAATAGCACCGCAATGGTGTCGAGGTTTGCGAACACCTCCGGAAACCCCGTCATGGTGCCGATCTGCTCCATGATCGGCCGGCCGGCGTCGATGCCGACTTTGGCGAGCTGACCTGGCTGCAGCAACTGCGCCTGGCTCATGCCCGAACCCGAAGCTGTCAGACCCAGGCCGGCAAAAGACCGAAACAGGATGCCCGCGAGGCTGTTGAAGTTGCCGATGATGTAGGCGAAGGCTCCGACGTAGAGCACCTTCTTGATGAGCTTGGCGATCACATCGTCGCCCTGGCCGGAGGCATGGCTCATCGCCCAGAACAAGCCTGCGAGCGTCATGTCGATTGCGATCAGCGTGGCCGTGAGGAAGGCCACCTCGCCGCGCAGCAGCCCGAAGCCCGAATCGATATAGCGCGAGAAGACGTCGAGGAACCGGTCGATGACCGCGACATCCTGCACGGCTATTCCTTCGGCGCCGGCGACGCTGGCGATGAAGCGGGCGGCGTGTACGACGGGCCACCGCTCCCGAGGAAGCGCCGACGCGTGGCCTCGGCCACCGCGTTGCATTGCGCATCGCCGACCGTGGCATGGTCAGCCTTGCACTGTGCACGCAGTTCCTTCAAGCGCTCAGGGTTCGCCACGAGCGATTCGACGGATTCGATGGGCGCGGGCTTGCCGCAGGCGGCCAGTAGAAGCGTTGCAGCCACGGCGGTAAGAATGAAGAGCTTGTTCATGGCCCCCTCTCACTCGCTGTAGAAATTCACCGTCGCTGGCGTGTACGGCGTGCCCGCACCCGTGAAGCGGCGGCGCACCTCGCGCGCACGCTCCTGGACGGCAATCTGCCGCGCCTGCTCCAGCGCGGCCGCGCGGTCCTGCGTGATCTGAAGCTGCTGCGCTTGGATTGACTGCCGGGCCTGCAGAGCCAGCAGCTGATTGGTCGCCTGCGTGGCTTGCAGGGCACCCACGGCCGACTGGCTGTGGTTCACCAGATCCTTCAGCGTCGATTCGTCCGAGGCGAAGTTCTGTACCGCCTGCGACTGCACCTTGGTCGCGGTGCGAAGCGCGTCCAGCGAGTTCGTCCAGCGCTTGCGCGCGTCGAGCACCATCTGTTCACTGGAGACCGTGGCACTGAACGACTCGGGATACATCTGTTGAAACTGCGTCTCCATCTGCTGCACGTTGAAGGCCAGGCCCTGTGCCTGCTGGATCAATCGGTTCGTCGCCGACAGCGCAGCGCGCAGTTCGTTCAGGGCGCTGAAGTCCAGACCGGTCAGGTTCTTAGCCTGGTTCGTCAGCGACTGCGCCTGGTTTTGCAACTGCTTGATCTGGTTGTTGATCTGTTCTAGCGTGTTGGCAGCCGTCATGAGGTTCTGCGCGAGGTTGGTGGGATCGATCACGACCCACTGCGCATGCGCAGCGGGCAGCGCGCTCATCAAGGCCGCGGTGGCGACGGCAAGCAAGGTCTTCTTCATAGCATGTTCTCCTGAGCTGTGGACAAAGAGGGTGGAAGGGGAGGAAAGGAGGAGATGAGATCGGCCGCCCAGTCGAGACCGCAATGGCGCAGCCAGGTCGCAGCGAATGCATTGGCACCGACATCGGCAAGCACCGTATCGATGGCACGCTGGTCTTCCGGCGAGGAGGCCGCGGCGAAAGCCAGTGCCGCCGGCCCCAGGCCGAGATCGAAAACCCGGTTGCCCAGCCGCGACTGGTAGTAGTAGTCCCGCTTCGGCTGCGAGGTCGCGACGATGTCGATCTGCCGTGTGTTCAGGCCGAAACCCTCGTAGATCGAACGGATCTGCGGTTCGGTGGCTTGCGGGTTCGGCAGGAAGATGCGGCTCGCGCAACTCTCCACGATGGCCGGCGCGATCGACGAGTTCTGGATGTCGGCCAGCGACTGCGTCGCGAAAATCACCGAGACGTTCTTCTTGCGCAGCGTCTTGAGCCACTGGCGGATGCGCGACGCGAACACGGGGTCGTCGAGGAACAGCCACGCCTCGTCGAGGATCAACAAGGTCGGCGCCCCGTCAAAGCGCTCATCGAAGCGTGCGAACAGATAACCCAGCACGGCCAGAACCGCTGCTTTGCTTTGCATCAGCTCTTCCATCTCGAAGCACTGGATCGAACCCGTGCCGAGTCGGTCCGAATCCAGGTCGAGCAGCGTGCCGTAAGCGCCACCCAGTACGTAGGGCTGCAGCGCCTGGCGCAGCGCGTTGGACTGCAGCAGCACCGACAGCCCGGTCATGGTGCGTTGTTCGGCGGGCGCACTGGCCAAGCTATTGAGCGCAGACCACACGGCGTCCTTCTCGGGTGGGCCGACAGCAACGCCTTCCTGAACCAGGCGCCCCTCAATCCACTCCGCCGCCCAGGTGCGGTACGCGTTCTTGTCGATGCGAGCCAAGGGCTGGAACGCAATGGCTCCGTCCGCGCCAAGGTCGTAGTGCTCGCCGCCAAGTCCGAGCACGGTGGCACGCATCGAGCGGCCCATGTCGAAGACGAGTAACTGGGAGCCAGCGTAGCGCCGAAACTGCATCGCCAATGTGGCGAGCAGCACCGACTTGCCCATGCCGGTCGGCCCGACCACCAGTGTGTGGCCCACGTCGCCGATGTGCGTCACCAGTCGGAACGGCGTCGCGCCGTCGGTGCGGGTGACGACCAACGGTGGACCGTCCAGATGCGCATTCTTCTCCGGCCCAGCCCACACTGCCGAGACCGGCATCATGTGCGCCAGGTTCAGCGTCGAAACGATGGGCTGGCGCACGTTCGCATAGGCATGGCCGGGGATCGACGACAGCCAGGCGTCAACCGCGTTCAGCGTCTCGGGGATTGTCACGAATCCGCGACCTTGGATGGCTCGCTCCACCTGCCGCAGCTTTTCGTCGGCTGCGGTCGCATCGGCATCGAGCACCGTCACGGTAGCGGTGACGTAACCGAAGGCCACCTGGTCGCTGCCCAACTCCTGCAACGCCGCGTCAGCATCCGATGCCTTGTTCGATGCATCGGAGTCCACCAGTGGGCTCTCATGCTGGAAGATCGTCTCGCGCAGCAGCGCGACGATGTTTTTGCGTTTGACGAACCACTGGCGGCGCAGGCGGCTCAGCTCCTTCTCGGCTTCGGCCTTGTCCAGGCAGATGAAACGCGTGCTCCATCGGTAGGCAAAGCCCAGGCGGTTTAGGTCGTCGAGCAGGCCGGGCCATGTCGACGTCGGGAAGCCGCGCACCGTCAGCACCCGAAGATGCGAGCTGCCCAGTACCGGTGCCAGTCCACCCACCAGCGGCTCATCGGCCAGCAGCGTGTCGAGGTGCATCGACACCTCGGGCACCGCGACGGTGTGTCGGCGTGTCGAAATGCACGCATGCAGGTAGGTCAAGGTCTGGCTGTCGTCAAGCCAGCGTATCTCAGGCATCACGCCTTCGAGCAGGCCGAAGAAGCGCTCGGTCTCGGATACGAAGGTGGCAAGCCGTTCGCGCCAATCCACGCCTTCGGCCGTTTGGTTCTCGTAGAGCAGCCGGCCCGCACGCGCGCGCGATTCCTCTGGCGGCAGATACAGCAGCGTCAGGTGGTAGCGGCTCTCAAAATGGCTCGATGCTTCCTCGAAGGCAGCGCGTCGTTCCTCGTCGACCAACCAGGACAGCGGTTCCGGAAACGAGCACTCGGGGTAGTCGGCAGCTTCGCGCCGCTCGGCCTCGACGAACAGCGCCCAGCCCGAGCCGAGCCGGCGCAGTGCGTTGTTGAGGCGCGCTGACGTAGCGACCAGCTCGCCCTGTGTCGCGCTGTCCAGGTCTGGCCCGCGGAAACGCGCCGTGCGCTGGAACGAGCCATCCTTGTTGAGCACTACACCGAGGGCGACAAGCCCTGCCCAGGGAAGCCAATCGGCCAGCAGCGCCGGACGCTTGCGGTATTCGGAGAGGTTCATCATCGTGATGTCCTCACACGTCCAGCAGTTGTCGGTGCTTGATGTGCCGCGCGAACACCTGCATGAACTGCGGGTCCACGCGGGCGCCCCAGACGGCGAGTGAGTGCCCGACGATCCACAGTGCGATGCCGGGCAACCAAAGCTGCAGGCCCAGCCCGACCGCTGCGGCCAGCGTGCCGTTGGCGATCGCCACGGTACGCGGCGCGCCCCCCATCAGAATCGGTTCGGTCAGCGATCGGTGCAGTGGCACCTCGAAGCCCGGCGCCGAGCCATGAATCTGTGCAGTGGCATTCATGCCTGCACCGCCCCGCCTGTAAAGCTGAAGAAGGTCAGGAAGAACGAGGAAGCCGCGAACGCGATGGACAAACCGAAAACAATCTGGATCAGCTTGCGGAAGCCTCCAGAGGTGTCGCCGAACGCCAGCGCCAGCCCGGTGGCGATGATGACGATCACCGCGACGATGCGCGCCACCGGTCCCTGGATTGAATCGAGGATGGATTGCAGTGGTGCCTCCCAGGGCATGCTGGAGCCGGCCGCGTGCGCGGGCAGCGCAACGGTGAGCAACACCGCCGCAGCAGTGGCAGCGAACAGAAGCGGCTTTACGGAAGTACGCAGATTCGTCATGTTGGTTCTCCTGTGGATGACGGGTTGGGGAAAATCGAAGGAAAGCCCGGCCCAAGCGAGGTGTCGAGCTGGTAGCCATGACTGTCCAGTCCGATCACGCGCGCGATCTCACGCACGCGGCGCGCGCGGCCGCGGCCTGCGATGAAGACGATCACGTTGACCGTCTCGGCGATGAGGGCGTGCGGGACGGTGATACTCACCTCCTGCACGAGCTGTTCGAGCCGCGTGAGTGCGCCAGCGGCGGAGCCGGCGTGTACGGTGGCGATGCCACCCGGATGCCCGGTGCCCCAGGCCTTGAGCAGGTCCAGCGCTTCAGCGCCGCGCACTTCGCCGACGACGATGCGGTCTGGCCGAAGCCGCAGGGTCGCGCGCACCAGGTCGGCCATGGTGCTGACGCCGGGCTCGGTGCGCATGCCGACGTGGTCGTCACTGCGGCACTGCAGCTCCACCGTGTCCTCGAGGATCAGCACGCGATCGCGCGTCTCGGCGATTTCGTCTAGCAGCGCATTCGCGAGCGTCGTCTTGCCTGTACTGGTCCCGCCCGCGACGACGATGTTCAGCCGGTCGTGCACCGCCGAGCGCAGGAATGCCGCCTGACCGGCCGTCATCACGCCGTCTTCCACGTAGCGTGCGAGATTCATGATCCGCAGAGCCCGCTTGCGAATAGCGAACGACGGAGCCCGCACAACGGGCGGCAGCACACCCAAGAATCGCTCGCCCGTCTCTGGCAGCTCGGCAGATAGGATCGGCGCGCCCGCGTGCACCTCTGTGCGAACGTGCGCAGCCACAAGCCGGATGATCCGTTCGGCCACCGGTGCAGGGAGCGCGGTGCCGGTCGGCGCGCGGCCACTGCCAAGACGGTCCACCCACAGCGATCCATCGGGGTTCAGCAGTACTTCAACGATCTCCGGGTCGTCGAGCGCCGCCGCGATCTCCGGCCCCATGGCCGTGCGCAGCATGCGGATTCGGCGGCCGGCGGATTCTCCGCCGTCGCCCGTGGCCCCGACCTGCGCGTCGCTGATGCGCCTCATGGTTTTTCTCCTTCACTGGACTTGGCTGGGTCGTCTCCATGAATCGCGCCATCGGAGGAGGGCGGCTGGTGGCCTTCACCTGTTTGCTGTGCCGGTGCAACCGGCTCGATCTCTTGACGAATCTCGCGAACCAGGCTGCGGCCGCGCTGGATGTGGCGGGCCAGTTGTTCGATGAACTGCGCATAGCGGGCGCGGCCCTGGGCGCGCATGGCCTCTTGCTGGTGCTCGGGCACCGGCAGCGCCACGGTCAGGTAGTGGCGCAGGTACAAGGCGACGGTCTCGATCAGCACGCCCTGGTCGCGTTCCAGCCGGTCGAACTGGCGCGAGAGGCGATCCAGGCGCTTGGCCAGGGCCGCCTCGCGCTGGTCCTCGCCGTCTGGCGAAAGGAATGACGCCAGTGCCGCCGCGATCACGGCGGACTTCGAGACACCCTTGTGCGCAGAGACCTGGTCCAGGCGCTTAGCGTGCGCTGGCTCGATGAAGATGTTCAGGCGTGTGCGGCTCATAAGGCGATCCCGTCGTCGGGGTCCATGGCGACAAGACGTGCGCTGCGCGTAAGTTGCCGGTCCACGTCCTGCGGACGCAGTGGCATGTCGTCCTCGTCGTCGAGCACCAGCAGTCCATCGTCATCCGGCAAGACCGGCGTGTCGGGTGCCACGTCGAGCTCGGGCTTGAGCTGGTGACCTCCCTCGTCGGCAAAGCCGCCTTCTTCGCCACTGAAAGTGGATTCGCTCACTGCGAGCGGCGCCAGCCCGCTCCAATCGTCAGTGCGTGCCGTAGGGCGATCCGCATAGCCACCCGATGCCAACACGGGCGGCGGAAGCACCCGTGCAATGAAGTTCCGGTCCTGGTAGTAGCGGAGTTTCTTCGCCTTGATCGGCGGATGGCCCGAGACCATCACCACGGAGTCATCAGGCGGAAGCTGCATCACTTCACCGGGCGTGAGCAGCGGGCGCGCCGTCTCCTGCCGCGACACCATGAGGTGGCCGAGCCAGGGTGCCAGCCGGTGGCCGGCGTAGTTGCGCTGCGCGCGCAATTCAGTGCCGGTTCCCAGCGCCTCCGAGATGCGCTTAGCCGTGCGTTCATCGTTCGTGGCGAACGCGATGCGCACATGGCAGTTGTCCAAGATCGAATGGTTCTGGCCGTAAGCCTTGTCGATCTGGTTCAAGGACTGCGCGATCAGGAAGGCGCGCAGCCCATAGCCGGCCATGAAGGCCAGCGCGGACTCGAAGAAGTCCAGCCGTCCCAGCGCCGGGAACTCGTCGAGCATCAATAGCAGCTTGTGCTTGCGCGCGATGCCGTCAGAGCCGTCGAGCGATTCGGTGAGGCGCCGGCCGACTTGGTTGAGGATGAGCCGGATCAGCGGCTTGGTGCGGCTGATGTCCGAGGGCGGAACGACCAGGTACAGCGACACCGGGTGCTCGGCCGAGATCAGGTCGGCGATGCGCCAGTCGCAACGCGACGTCACTTCGGCCACTGTGGGGTCGCGGTACAGGCCCAGGAAACTCATGGCGGTGGACAGGACGCCGGAGCGCTCGTTGTCGCTTTTGTTGAGGACTTCGCGGGCGGCTGAGGCAACGACGGGATGCACCCCATCTTCCCCATCTCTACCCAGGTGCTTCGTCGTCATCATCCGATGCAACGTCACCTCGAACGGGCACGCGGGGTCAGACAGGAAGTTAGCAACGCCACGGAGGGTCTTGTCTTGACTCGCATAGAGCACGTGCAGGATCGCACCGACCAGTAGCGCGTGGCTGGTCTTCTCCCAATGGTTGCGACGCTCCAGCGCGCCCTCGGGGTCGACCAGGATGTCCGCGATGTTCTGCACGTCGCGCACCTCGTGCATGCCACGGCGCACTTCGAGCAAAGGGTTGTACGCCGCAGAGTTTGCGTCGGTCGGGTTGAACAGCAGACAGTGGCTAAAGCGTGTGCGCCAGCCCGCGGTGAGGTTCCAGTTCTCGCCTTTGATGTCGTGGATCACGGCCGATCCGGTCCAGGACAGCAGCGTGGGGATGACGAGACCGACACCCTTACCTGAGCGCGTGGGGGCGAAGACCATCACGTGCTCCGGGCCGTTGTGGCGCAGGTATGCGAGAACCTTTCCGCTCAGCTTGCCGATGAATACGCCCGTGGCGCGGATCAAGCCCGCCTGCTGGATCTCATCTACATCGGCCCAGCGGGCCGACCCGTAGGTCGTGACTCGCTTGGCCAGACGTGAACGCCAGACCGCCATGCCGATGGCCGCGCCGGTGGCGAGCAGGCCGCTTGATGCCGCGATAGTGCCGCCGCGAAGGAACACGTTGGGTGCATAGGCATCGTAGAAGTACCACCACTCGAAGAGCTTCCAGGGCTCGTAAACGGGCACGCCGGACATATCGAACCATGCAGCTCCCAGCCGTGGTTGATAGCCCAGCGCATGAGCCGTCCACTGTGTTGCCGACCACACGCCGCCGAAGGCCACACCCAGCACAATGAAGATCTGTCCGAAGAGGATGCCTGTGGGCATCGTCCACCCCCTTTACGTCTTACTTCCGTCATTGATTGCGTCCTGGTTCCAGCACGCATGTGCCGCAGCGGCACAAGTGCTTGAGTCTGGAATCGGATCGTCGCGACGCACACCCAACAGGGCGTGGCACGGCGTAAGCTGGCGGGTACGTGAAAACGCAAGTGGCTGGCCGGATCAACTCGGCCTACAGGCCGTCGAGCCTGCAGCATTGCAAAGCATGAGCAGCTTGTCCAAGGCCGATGGCGCGACGCAACGCGGCGATTCGGCCGGCTTTGTAACGATCAGTGCAGGTTCTTGGCGTGGGTCAGGAAGCGTTGAAGATCTTCGTTTAGGCCGAAGCGCTGGTGCTTGTGAAGAACCCAGGTGTTGATGCGCTCGTCCTCTTGGAGCGGTACCGAGACCACGTCGGTGCGATGCAGTGTGGCGGCATGACCAGCATCTGCCAAGCCGACACCCATGCCGGCGGCGATGCGTGTGACGTAGCCGGCTAGGCTGCTCGCTTCGCTGGTGATCGTGAGTTCCGTCCGATGGCGCCGCACGATGTCCCGCATCTGCTGCACCAGGCCCGGCTGCCGGTCAGCCCTGCATGAAATCAAAGGGAAGGCCAGAAGGTCGGCCAGCGCCACCTTCTCCAAGGACGCGAGCTCGTGCCCAAATGGCAGCATCGCCATCAGCGGGTAGTTCCAGGCCGGCTCCTGAGCGATGGCCTCGTCTTCCGGCAGACCAAAAGATACGCCGGCATCAATCTCTTCACGCCGCAACGCGGCGGCAAGTTCATCGGCGCTCATTTCCGACAACTCGAGTGGCGTCTCTGGCGCTAGTGCTTGCCAGCCGGTGAAACATTCGGACAGCTTGGGCTGGGCTATGCCGTCCGCAATGCCGATGCGAAGTGGTGCGCGGTGACGGGCATCGGTCGCGCGCACAACGCGCCGCGTGCGCTCAAGCCGGATGAATAGTTTGTGGGATTCCTTGAGTAAGCGTGTGCCGGCTGGCGTGAGGCGCAGCTTGCGCGGCATACGCATGAAGAGCTGGACGCCCAGCTGGTCCTCCAGATCGCGGATGGTGCGCGACAACGGCGTCTGGTCGATGTGGATCCGCTCAGCGGCGCGGCGAAAGTTGAGTTCCTCCGCAACAGCAGCGAAATAGCGCAAGTGTCTAAGCTCGATCATGGTCGGTTGCAATGGCGAAAAGGCAGGCGAACTGGCCGAAATAAAAAATGCGGACAAATGCGGTCAATCTATGCTCCTGCGCAACGCAGCTGCTTTCTCGGCATAAATTTGGCTTATGCCTCCTCGGCTTTGTTAAATTCGCTTTCGATTGTTCATTCTTGCGATTGCCATTGCCATTGCCATTGCCATTGCAGTTGCAGTTGCGAAAGCGTGCTGAGCGCCGAAAGAGGGGCTCGCGAGCACACTTGCCCCCGCAGCAGCGCAGTGCAATCTCACCGACAGACGCCCTGCGCCGCACGACTAGTCAAAACTTTTCTAAGGCGATCGGCACTGCGTTTGGTCGCGCGTGCGGGCGCACTTCCGCTACAGCAACTAGTCTAAACATTAGTTCTGACGATGCGAGTGGCTGCACATACCTAGCCCTCACTTAACATAGGTTGCAGAGCTTCACCAAATGCCCAAGCGATAAACTCTCTGTCGGATCCGATGGTGAAATTGCGTGCACCGCGCCTTATCCATGAGTCGCGTTCGCGCCGCATCTCCTCTCTTTTCCCTGGACGCAGTCGGGTGACATATCTCACGCCCGCACGGTCGGCGCGCGATACGAACTCGTCGAACAGACCGCTGATCACGGCTCCGTAGCGATCGCTGCCAAGCCCCATCTCATGCGCTAGATCGAATCTTCCAAGCACAATGGTGTCGATGCCAGGTACCGCAAGAATCTCATCGAGGTTGTGCAGACCTTCTTCACTCTCAACCAAAATCGACACTGTGATATTGGCGTTAGACCAAGCCACATAGCGTGACCACTCCGCGGCTCCTCGAGAGCGTGCCGCCCGGACGGTTGGGCAGGCGCCACGCATGCCTCCGTTGTCTGCATCGCGGAACTTGACAGCAGCGATGGCGGCGCGAGCTTGCTCGGCGGTGCGTACATCCGGCACATAGACCCCGAGCGCACCAGCCTCTACAGCCTTGCGTAAACCAGAGGCGCCGTGATTCTCGACGCGCACAATAGGGCAGACACCTGCTGCTTCGGCACCACGAATCAAGTTCACCGTCTCTTCATAGCCAAAGCCGCCATGCTCTTGATCAATGATCACATAGTCAATCCCGCTAGCGCCCGCTATCTCGACGATGTCGGGGCTTGCGGTCTGAACGTACATACCGGTAACAACAGCGTCGGCCGCCAATTTTTTGAGCAAAGGGTTTTGGTCGGGATACACGGCAACTCTCAATTCTTATCAATGGGCCCGACTTGTGCGGCGATGCGCCTGAAGCGTGCGATCTCTTCCTGCTGTAGCTTCTGCATCTGAGCAGGCGTTAGCGGAATGCCTTCCGTTCCCTTAGGGGCGTAGAAATTTCGGACAGTTTCCTCCCGGGTCATCACTTGGCGAATCGCTTCTCCGAGCATTGCGCGTATTGGAGCGGGCGTCTCGGCGCGCACGTAAAAAGCGTTCCAGCTGTACTGCGAATAGTTGGCCACACCACTTTCCTGCACCGTGGGGATTTCTGGAAAATCCGGATGGCGTTTCTCCCCCGTGACCGCTAGTGCGCGTAACTTCCCAGCGCGGATCATTGGTGAAGCACCTCCAAGATCAACCATGCCGAAGTCCAGCTGGTTGCCGATGACCTCAGTCATAACCGCACCTTGACCCCTGTAAGGGATGTTGTTCAACTTCACGTTTGCCAACTTGGCCATCCACGCGCCGGACAAGGCTAGCGTGGTTGAGAAAGTACCCATGTTGAGTGGCGAAGACGAGGTCCGAGCATCGGCGAGCAGCTCCTTAAAGCTGTGTTGCTTCGCCTCGTTGGAGACGATGATCACGTTCATGTTGCGACCGTAACCCGTCAAAGGCACGAAATCCTTAAGGGGGTCATAGCCCAAGTTGGGAACAAGCACGGCATTAACAACCGAGGGAGAGATGCCGCCTTGAACAACGGTATAGCCGTCGGCGGGTGCTGATTTCGCGGCCATCATTCCAATCGCGCCATCGGCCCCAGGGCGATTCTCCACAATAAAGGCTTGGCCGAGGATCGGCGCCATCTTTTCAGCAAAGTAGCGCGCGCTAGCATCGGAGCCGCTACCGCCTGTAAATGGCACGATGATCCGAATAGGTCGATTCGGGTATACATCCGCCGCGCTAGCAGGCGTTGCAATAGCAATGCTGAGAAAGAGGGCAAAGGTAAGCAGGCGATTGGTGCCCATTGGTTGTCTCCTAGTTTTTGACAGATCAGAGAGGCGACGGCATGAAGCGGGGTTCGAGCGCCTCAATCTCTTCGAATCCGATGAAGCGCTTGAACTCCATCTCGGGCATGGGCGTCAGCGGGACCTCAGTCGGACTGAGGGTGCTTCGGAGTACCGAGAGATTCTTTCGCAGCGCGGCGGCTGCGGTCAGCAAGGGCAGGAGCGGAAACGTGCAGATCCCGCCCAGCTGTTCGATCTGCGAGCTGCACAGGTTGCGCTGCAGCGGCCCCAGAAGGGAGATCGCGATCGGCCTGCCTGTAGCCTCGCGGAATCGCACTAAACCTTCGAATGAGTCAAAGCATTTGCTGATGGGTTTCACGACATCGGCGCCCGCCTCAACATAGGCACGTGCACGGCGGATCGATTCCTCTGGCGTACGCGCATCGGTACGCGCAATGATGACGAGCGCGGGGTCGCGCCGTGCTTCAACCGCTGCGCGAATTTTGCCGGCGGCTTCCTCCAGCGAAAGTAGCGGCGTAGCGTCACTGACGGCTGGGCACTTCTTAGGCGAGACTTGATCCTCGAACGTGACCGACGAAGCTCCGGCAGCTTCAAATTCGCGCACCGTGCGCATCACGTTGATCGCATTGCCATAGCCAGTGTCGCAGTCGGCCATTACCGGCACGTCGATCGCCGAGCAGACGGCGCGCACCACGGAGAGGTTCTCGGTCATCGTGTAAAGCTCGGTGTCAGGCAGTCCGAGCATCGAAGCCGATACGCCAAAGCCAGTCACCACTACGGCATCGAAGCCTGCTTCTGCGATCAGTCGTGCACTCAGCACGTCATAGGCGCCGGGTACCCATAGCGTACGCCCTGATCGAAGCCTCTCCCTCATGCGTTTGCGGTGGTCTGTGGCGCCAGAAGTAAAAGGAGCAAGGGGGTTCATAAGATTTTCGGGAACGAACTGCTGCGGGTGGCTATTGGAAGACCTTCAAACTCCAGCTGCGCTTGTAGGATCGTTCCGGTCGATGATTCCGTACAGAACAAAGTTTTTCGGTCGTGTCCGCCAAAAGCTAGGTTGGTAAGGGAGAGCCCGTCAGGACTTCGTAGTACGTGTGTTGGTTCTGCGCGTTTGTTGAGGATCCAAACGTAGCCAAGTCCGGGGTTCGCCACGAGTAGCGCACCGTCCCGGCTCATCGCTAGTCCATCGGGGCCGGCAGGCCCATATGAACTGAAGAAAAGCCCCACTTTTGCCACGCCTCCGTCGGACATCAGCGGCACGCGCCACACTGCATTGGCCCTCGTGACCGCGAGAAAAAGTACCTTCTCGTCGGCAGAAAGACATACGCCGTTGGGACTGGGAATGCCATCGAGCAGAACGTCGAGCTTCCCGTCCGGTTGCAGCCGAAACAGGCGACCTGCGGGATCGTGCAAGCCAGACTGGCCTTGGTCGGTAAAATACAAGTTGCCAGCGCTATCGAAGACTAGGTCGTTCAGTCCGCGGAAGCTCTCGCTGTGACGCCGCGACAAGTGCGACTCAACGCTACCGTCACGTACGTCAATGCGCATCAGACCACGACGGTAGTCGGCGGCAATCAGGTGATGTTCGTCGAGAAACTTTAGCCCGTTGGGTTCGCCATCGTATTGCACGACGAGTGTCCAATCACCATCCGTTCGGACCCGGAAGATGCGGCCCAAAAGAATGTCGCAAACATAGAGGTTGCCCGCTTGATCAAAGACTGGTCCCTCAAGAAAGGAGTCGGCGGGCTGGCCCGCACGATTGGCTTCACTCCAGTCGGTACGCGCTGGGGAGCGGAAGCGATCAGGCAGACGGCTGAAGATCCGCATTTCTTGCATGGCGGGCGGTTGCGGAAAGTACATGGCGCTACTCCGGCATGATGCCCGCGCGTGCAGCCACATCCTTCCAGCGCATCACGTCGTCTTTGATAAAGCGCGCGAACTGAGCGCTCGCCATGCCTCCCGGCTCGGCGCCGATCGAACTGAAGTAGCTGCGGACATCCGGCGATTCCATGGATCGAGCTACCTGCTGCTGCAGGAAGGCTACGGTGTCGGGTGACGTTCCCTTCGGAGCCGCCAAGCCCGTCCAGTAGCTCATTTCGTAGCGAATGCCGCCCTCGTCGAAGGTCGGGACCGTGGGCAATGCTGCTAGGCGGCGCGAACCGCTGACGGCCAGCGCTTTAAGCTTGCCGCCCTGGGTCAAAGCCAGTACGGAAGAAGGACCGCCAATGCCAAGGTCGACGGTGCCCGCCGCCACGGCAGCAATCGCTTCGCCCGCACCCTTAAATGGAATATGGCGCAGCGCAATGCCGGCCGATTGGGCGAACAGTTCGGTTGCGAAGTGCAAAGAACTTCCAACGCCGCCAGTGCCGTAGGTCAGCTCTCCGGGGTGAGCCTTGGCATAGCGAATCAGCTCAGCAAGACTGGCAAACCGCGGCCCGGGCGCGACAGCGAGCACGGCCGGGGAGACTGACGTCGTGGTCACCGGGACTAGATCGTTCGCATGATCCCAAGGGAGTGACTTGAACACGTAAGGAAGGATGGCATAAGTCCCATCATTGGCCAGAAGCGTTGTTCCGTCTGGTGCCGCGCGTGCGACCTGCGCGGTGCCGATCGTTCCGCTTGCACCGGCCTTGTTCTCAATAAAATATGTCGTGCCAGTCTGCTCCGTGAGCTTTTGGGCGACACGGCGGGTCATCGCGTCGACGCCGCCCCCGGGGGCATAGGGCACCACAATTCGTACAGGTCTGGAAGGCGTTTTGGTCTGTGCATTCGCAAAACATGAGATTGCGAACGGCAATGCCATCAGCAGGGTGCGGCGGTGAGTATTCATGAGTTGATCCTTGGCGGCCGATTGCCGCGTGTCGTTGAATTCGAGTAGTCAAACTGTCGCGATAGGCGTAACCGGTGAGCCAACCGCACCGGGCAATGCGAGCGGCGGAGCAGTTAGAAGAAAGCTGCTCCGGCGTGCTTGACGCAGCCACAGTGCAAGCGGCGTAAGGCGCCAGAGCTCACCCATCGGAATGCCCATCTTGAAGAGGCAGAACTCATGTAGCGGGAGCACCGCGCCTTCAGCGCAGCCGCAGTCCGGACCTACGTCGCGACGCGCTTCGACCGCATGGTTGTCGGCCGCCAGCGCAGCAATGCCCGCGTCGTCTAGCCAGCGCAACAAGCGTTCATCGGTGCCGTCAAGCACCGCGCCTTCGAGATGCCAGCCTGGGTCAGGGTTGCTGGACGAGGCGGCCAGCATGGCGCGCTCTGCGAAGCCGGTATGCAGGCACAGCATGTCGCCCGGGCGTATGTCTGCGCCGCTCGCGTCCGCGGCTCGCATCAGGCCGTCGTACCCAATCGCCATGCGCCCTTTTCCGAAGGTGTGCTCCAAGTCCAACAGCACGCCGCGGCCCTGAATGCCACGCATTGCCATCGGCAGCACCGAGAGCGCTTCGGCCCCAATAAAGTGTCCTTCCGCCGAGTGCCCGCTGCCCAGCGCGTGACCGTTGTACCCAAGGAGCCGTGGTTGCCCGGTTCCATCCGCGTCGTACAGACTGCCCACGTGCCCCAAAGCATCCCATTGGGTGGAATACTGTGGTGACAGAGTGACGTCTTCGTCAGAGAAGACGTCGGTCGCGCCAGGAATGTCGCTGGCGATCGGATAGGCAAATGTGATTGATCCATTACCTCGCTTATGCGCGTGAAGTTTTGGCGGTGAGCGCCTAGCATTTAGGCGTCCAGGCGCAGGCCTGTCCAAAGGGAGCGTCAGAGAAAAGATGCGCCCCTCACGTACTTCTGCGATGCCTTCGAGAACCTTGGTCGGCGTCAATAGGTTCAGGCGGCCGAGCCGGTCGTTGGGCCCAAAATCTCCCCAGTTACTTCCGTCGGGTCGTCGTGTCCAGCGCGGAGACGCGGTCTGTGTGTTCATGGATACTCGATTCAATCCAGCCTCAAACCTAGCTCCAGGGACAATTGGCGGAACTGATTAATTTCTTGCGCCATCTGGCGACCGAACTCGTCCGGTCCGACAGCCACCGGCTCTAGCGACTGGTTCTCATAGGCGGCACGCACGTCCGGTCGCTTCATGATCTCCAGCATGGCTTCGGTGAGCCGCGCTCGGATAGCCGGGCTGGTTCCCGCTGGCGCAGAGGCTGCCAAGTAGCCGTCCCAGGTCGTTCCTGGGAACCCGGCCTCAGCCACCGTCGGCACGTCGGCAAGGAAAGGGGTGCGGCGACTCCCTGTGATCGCCAGCGGACGCATCTTTCCCGCCCGGATGTAGGCGGCAAGCGCTGCGACTGTGTCCACGCCCATCTCAACGTCGCCCCGCATCAGGGCAAGGGTAGCCTCGGAGCTGCCTTTGTACGGCACGGCCATGACCTTGAACTTGCCCTCCCGTGCCAGCATCGCGCCGACCAGTTGAGGTGAAGATCCCGGTCCATACGTGTAGTAGGGCATGCCGTCGGATCGTTTGCGCGCCGCTGCAGCAAGATCGGCAAGGTTTCGGTAAGGAGACGAAGCCGGCACTACGATGACTAGTGGAATACGCGCTACCAATGCTAGCGGTGCAAGATCTTTCTGCATGTCAAAGGAGAGTGTCCGCACCGCAGGTAGAACACTGTAGGTTCCAGCGCCTGCAAAACCCAAGGTATAGCCGTCGGGTTGCGAATTGGCCACCAAGGCCATTCCGATGGCCGAAGCGGCACCGGGCTTGTTGTCGATGACCACCGGCTGGCCCAGCAGTGGCGCCATCCGATCTGCCAACACGCGTGCGGCCAAATCTGTCGCGCCCGCAGGCGTGAACGGGACAACAATGCGTATCGGGTGAGCGGGGTAGCTTTGCGCGAAAGCATTTCCTGCGATGGCTATGAGTGCGGCAGCCAGCGTTGCGTAGGCAACGGAAAACGAACGAAATTGGGGCATATCTCTGTCTCCGCTCTTGTGGTCGAACGCCGTGACGATGCACGGCTGGACGGCAGTATCAAGCGAATAATTCCAGCCCGCGCGTCGCTCGATCGAGCAGGCTCCACAATGTGGAGTTCAGCTATTCCGTCGCATTTGGGGGCCAGGACGATGCCAACGCGGCGTTGGCCAGTCGCTCCTGAATTCGGCGAACGATGACGGCCAATTGCTCGGGAACGAAGCGCGCCGTCATGCCGGCAACGCCCACCGAAAGTCGCGCATCGGAGCCTGGAACAGGGAGTGCGACGACCGAGACGCCACGTATCGTGAGCCCGGTTAGCAAAGAGTAGCCATGCACGCGTGCCGCGCCAACAAGATGGCGGACAGCATCTGTGTCCAAACCGTAGTAGCCGTAGCGCGGTGCGTTATGCGCAATGCAGGCATCGACTTCCGCTTCCGGCATGACCGCCAGCATGGCCAACCCCCCGGCGCCGGCACCAAGCGGACGGCGCACGCCGACATCGATGGGATGAGACTGCACCGGTTGCGCGCCCCTTACCATATCCAAACAGACTGAGTCAAAGCCGTTCCGTCGGTTGAGATACAGCGTTTCGCCAGTAACCACTGCCAAATCGCGCAACACTTGGTGCCAATGCTCGATGTGGGGCGCGTTCGCGCCGATGGAAAGCAGGGCAAACTCCTGGGCCAACTGACCGAATGCGAATCGCCCCGAACGATCATTGCGTACGAGCATGCCGCAAGCGGTCAAGCCCCGGACGATACGAATCACGGTTGCCTCCGCAAGGCCGGATGCGGCGACAATATCCTTTAGTCGCATGCCGGTGCGCCCCCCCATGGCGACGACGCGAAGAAGATCCACGGCTCGCTCAATGCTTTGGGTGCCGCTCCGAACGCGATCCATGGAGAGGTCGGTCTCAACCAGATTCTCGCTCTTTCGCTTTGTGTTTCTGAAGTTCGACATTGATTGGCGCAGGGCTGCAGGCAATGCCCACCGTCTGATAAAAAAGATGGAGCTTTATGTTAGTCCAAGTGTTTTTTGCACTCGTGTTGTTGTAAGGATCGTGCACAACTGTCTTGGGCGACCAAGCCCGCTACGGTACAACGGAAGCGCGGCGTCAAACGGCCGCGGGATGGCACTAAGCTGAGAGCTCATGCTGTCAAGCGACACCAGCAATTACCTCCGGGCGAATGAAGAACTGACTCCGTGTTTTTTCCTGTACGGTAACGGCGCTTTGCGCTAAGCCACTAGCTGTCGCCGCGAATCGTGAAGATGTGGCTGTTGTGCGGGGGCCGATCCAAGATTGCCGTAGCAACCAATGCGTCGCCGAACACCGTCGCCCATTTCGCCACGGAGCGGTTGCTGGTCACCAACATCGAGCCGTGCTCGTAACGCCGGCTTATCAGCTGCAAGAACAGGTGCGCCGCGCTCGCCTCGAACTACAGGTGGCGCAGCTTATCGACCACCAGCAGCTTGGGCTTGGTGAAGTGCAACAGCTTCTTCTCAATCCGACCCTTTGCATGCGCCCGGGCCAGTTGCGTTGGCAGTCCTGTAGCCGGCACGAAAAAATAGGAATGGCCCCGCACAATGGCTTCGCGCCCAAGGGTCACGGCCACATCTCAATTGCCGATGGCGTGACCAAGGCTGACATTCCATGTCACAGCAGATCTTTCAAATGCTCCGGTGAGGTGCTGACCCAGCCGCCGGTCGATCACGGGCTTCCACGGGACCAGTTGGAAACCCATGCCGTCCTCGAGCACTGCGAAGCGGCCGCTAAGCAGTTGCACAGATTTTCTGTAGATGCCGCTGATCTTCTGTCCGTCTTGCAACGGCCGGTAAGCCAGACCAGTTTGTACTTGCAACGAATTTCCCACGACCGCAAGTTCGCGCTGTTGCAATGTCGCAAGCAGGCTGCTGGCCAAGACGAAACGCCGACCACGCCATTCAACTAGCCCCTGGGTAGTAAGAAAATCAACACGGTCGCGCATGGCATCGCGCACTTCGGCCCCAAAGCCTATGCCCGACGCGATCGGCCCTTTGCCCACCAGTTGCCTGTCAAGCCAAGTGGCGCCTATGGCGCGTATCTGCTGGTCGATGGGCAGATGTGATCGCAGCTCGAGTGCCACCCCCTTGTCCTTCTGTGCATCATGAGTGCGGGCCTTCTGCAGTAGGTCTGTTGGCACTTTCCAGACGCCATCGGCGACGCGCTCCACGATGCCGACGCGGCGCAGCGCTTCGAGTCTGCGCACGTGTGCATCGACAGCAGATCGAGGGTCACGGGCCTTCGCCCGCGTCAGCTGGCCCACGTGGTCAGCCGTCTGGTAGACGCCGTCTTTCGCGACGGTCACGATGTTGCGATCCACCGGCTTCTCCTGGGCTGGTGGCCGCGCCTCCACGATGCCATTTGTCGGCAGGCCTGTGAGGTCGGTGCTCGCTGGCAGCTTCAGGTAGTGCGCCCGTCCGTCGACGCCGTCGACCACCAGATAGCCCCGGCCATGCAGTTCGTCGGCGAGACCCTTGCCCGCAATCCGACCCGTGACGGGATAGGTCGGTTGCTCGTGGACCACGCATTCGCGCAGCTGACCCTTGAGCGCACGGCGCACCGTCTCCAGTGCGTCCTCGCGCTGGCCCATGGCCTCAAGCGTGGTGGCCATGCCGAGCTGGAGTTTCCAGCGATTTACATCCATCCGCTCGGCCAAGCCCATGCTTTCGAGCCGCTGCAACCTTGCCCGCAGTGCGTTCTGACTCTGCGGATGTCGCGCGTTATCCGTCAAGTCGATGCCATTGGGACCAGCTTGCCGGATCAGCACCCGGTCCAGGCCGGTTAGCCGATGCTGGTCGACCTCCCGCAGCAGGCTCCAACGGATTTCCGCTTCGGTGCGCGGACCCAGCCATTCGGTGGCGATCTCACTCGCGCGCGAGCGCATGCCGTGGGCCATATAGTCGGAGGCAATAACGAGATCTTCTCTGCCGCTCGCAGGCCCGCCAGTATGGCCGTTCAACACGATGTGAGTGTGCGGGTTGTCTGTGTCCCAGTGGTCCACGGCCACCCAATCCAATCGGGTTTGCAGATCGATCTCCATTTGGCGCATCAACTGGCGGGTGAAGCCTTTCAGATCCTCCAGCTCTAGGCCATCCTCAGCCGAGACGATGAAGCGGAACTGGTGGCGATCGTTCTGACCGCGTTGCTGAAAAACCTTCAGGTCGGCGACATCGGTGTCGGCACCGTAGGCCTGGCCCTTCTGCCCGTCCCGCGTGACGCCATCACGTTCGATGTAGCGCAGGTGAACGGCCGCCGAGTTCGGGCTGGCGCGCCGCAACACAACGAAGCGGGACTTGATGACCACACGTCGCGCGTTCGGCCCCAGGCGCTGGCCGGCTATCGCGGCTGCGACACGACCGCGTCCGAACGTGTTGGCGGGCCTTCCCAGGCTCTTGCTGGCGGACTTCGCGCCTGTCTTCGATACCTGTTTAAGCACCTGCGAAACGAAGCGCTGCGAGCGCGGGCCTCCACGCGATTTAGGTGCGGCGGGCTTGATGGGAAAGCGATCCTCATCATTGCCAGCCATGAGGATTCCGGCGCACGGCAGCGCAGCGCATCGGAGACAGCACGCGGGGATCGCCGCTGCCACGCGGATTCCAGTTTCTGTGCGGCACGCGCAAGACCCATTGCGGTGCCGCCGCAAACCCACGTGCAGACTGGCTTGGAGGGGCCCGGCGTGCCACCCCTTTTATCTGGCCCTCCGTCTCCGCCTTCCGCATTCGCTCCCGGCACCGACCTGCCGCCAGCGGCGCACCGGGTGCGCAGCGCTGCTCGAGGGGCAGCGGCGATGCAGCCCGTGCTGCACGCTGGCGGCGGGCCCCCTGCACGATGGAGTGCAGCGCGGGCGCATGCCCGGCTGCAGTCTGGAGGCATCTTTGGTGATGCGATGAGGCAGATCTCATGGCGTGGTCCATGTCCACAGGGGTCGCGCGATTCCGAGCACGGCAGACGTCGCGATGGGACCGAAGTAGCGGCTGTCGAAAGACGCCGGGTTCGTGTCGCTGAGCAGGAACAGTTCGCCGCTGGCAAGGAGGCGGCATTGCTGCCAGACGTGCAGTGGTCGGCGCGCGCCGTCATGTGTGCGTGCGGTCGCAGCCACTGCGCCATCAATCAGCACGACCTGTTCTCGAATGCACACCGACTGCGGCGCAATGGCGCCAATGCGCTTAAGGATCGGGACACCGTTCGGCAGGTAGCGGCGTTGTCCTGCGAACGCTGCCACGTCGACAGGAAGCCGGGCGAGCACGATGCCGCCGACGTGCAGCGCAGCTGCGCTGTCGATGCTGCCGACCTGGTACCAGCCGCGCGGCACGCTGTCCGTCGGGTTATAGACCAGGAACACACGTTCATGCACAGGCATCGGCATGAAAGCCGGCGCGCATAGCGCGGCCAGGCCGATGCCCATGGCGGCAAGAAGTACCCGCCGGCTCATCGCAGCGCCTCGCGCACAAGATGCGCGGCATGCCGCTCGAGGGTGTAGTCCGGCAGCGGCTGGCGCGCAGCCAGCCGGTTGCCGACGGTGTGCCAGTACGTGCAGGCGACCGTAGCCGGTTCGATGCCCTGCGTTTCGATGGCATCGATCTTTTCGAGCACTGACATGACCTGCTGTTCGCCATCGGCGCGCAGCAGGATGCGCGCGCCGGGCACCACGCCAGCGATGCGCTGCGCGCCATCGAACGGCATCGGTGCTTGCAGCACCACGAGCTGCCAGACCGCCGTGCCGTAATCGTTGCCGATCCATTTGACTCTGCAGCACACCGCGCCTTGCTCGAAGATTGCCACGCGCCGCCAGCGGTCGAGCACCGTCTCGCGCACCGGCTGGCCGAAGCGCAGCCAGACGTTCACGCGATGCTCGACGAAGGCAAGGGAGACGCGCATGGGGGCAGGCCGTGGCGGCAGCGCTGCGTGGGGCCAGGTCTGCGCGGCAATGGGCGACGGCTGCGTCATGACGGGCCTCCACCGTATTCGCGCTCCAGCAACTCGCGCAGCATTTCGGCCGCCGTGACGCCACGTTCGAAGGCAATCACCTTGATGCGGCCCCGCAGCGCCGGCGTCACGTCGACGGTGAGGCGCGCGGTGTAGATCGACGCCTTCGCGAGGCTCTCCGGTGCGTCCGCCTGGCGCACCCACGTCGATGCCGGGTCGGCGGCAGGTTTGCGGCCGATGGACGCCCGCTTCGGTACGGCAGAAGGAGCGGATGCCGTCATTGCAGCATCTCCTGCATTGCCTGCGCCAGTGCCGCGATCTCGCGCGCGGCGGGGCACTTTGGCGCGGCCTCGCATGCGAGCCGGCCGGCGGCCACGCTGTCGGCGAACACGATGCGCTGCGAGACTTCGGCCTGCAGCGCGGCAAACGGCTGGTCGGCCAGGGCGGCGCGCGCTTCGCGGCCGATCACCGTGCCGACCACACGCCGGTTGATCACGAAGGCTGCGCGAAGCTGCGGCCTGAACACCCGGGCTTCGGCGATGAGCGCCACCATCTCGTGGCTGGCCCACACGTCGTAGGCGCTGGGCTGGACGGGGATCAGCACCAGGTCGGCGGCCAGCAGCGCGGAGCGCGCAAGGGCCGCCACGCGGGGCGGCCCGTCGATCACCACGTAATCCGCCTCCAGTGCGATCTGTGGCGCCTCCTGGTGCAGCGAGTCCCTGGCCAGCCCGAACACGCCGTAGAGCCGTCCCTGGCCGTTTTGAAGGCGCCGTTGCGCCCAGTCAAGGGCCGACCCCTGCGGATCGGCGTCGAGCAGCGTCACGCGGCTTCCCGACATCGCCAGTTCGCCGGCCAGGTGCGTGGCGAGCGTCGTTTTGCCCGCACCGCCTTTCTGGTTGAGCAACGCAATCACCTTGCCGGGCCGGTCTTGTCTTCCTGGCAAGCAGTTTTCGGATGTTCGGACTGCCTCCTGCGAGGCGTTGCCCGCTTTTTGGGCAGCTTCGGTTCGCGCGCGCGTGACTTCCATTTATGTATCCCTTTAGATGTTTAGGGAGGCCCGAAACCTTTACGGGGCGGGGGTTGCGGGACGTTTTGCGCCGGTGATCCACCGATGTTTGCGCCGGTGATCACCCGAGTCGCGCGCCGGTGATCCACCGAGCCCGTCCCCATGAGATCCACAGGTTCTTCAACAGAAGCTGTGGATAAGTCCCGGTCGACACCAGGAGTGGATAAGTCGCTTTTCGGGGAGTGGTCGATGCGAGGGTGGAAGGCGAACCACTCGATTCCGCCCCTGCGTTCGACGGACAAGTGATAGCCAGGCAGCGCTTGGCGCAGTGCCAAGCCGCGCACGTGTGCGGCGAAGTCGCGGAAGCGCTGGAGCGCGCCGGACTTCAAGTACAGGTGCCGCATCTCGAAGCGCCAGCCATTGGGCTGCCGCCCGCCGTGCTTCCGCACGAGCCGGTACAGCCAGCGTTCGATGCCGCCTGAAAGCCGGAAATATGTGGGATCGAGCGTGAGCACGAGCGCTTCTTCCATCACGCCGGTGAAGAACCAGTCGGCCAGGATCAGCTCGATGCCGTCGGAGCGTCCATCCGGCCGGATGTACTCCTTCCACTCGTTGATCCAGGAGAAGCGGTGCACCCGTTTGCCGCCGTTTGGGCGCTCGCGCTGGCGCAGCGTGGTGGCGACGGTAGTGGACTGCAGGCGGTCCAGCGCGGCGCGCAGCGCGAGGTAGTCGCTGCGACCGGTGCCCCGCTGCGCAAAGCGCAGGATCTCGTAGGGCGTAGCCACCATCAGCCGCGAAGGCGGGATGCCTTCTTTCTTGGCCTGGATGATCTGGCTGGCTGCCCAGATCAGCACGTCGGCGTCCCAGATGGTGGCGATGCCGTGCTCGGGCACACCCTCTACGGTGAGCGAAATGCCACCGGCCTCGAAGCGGATCGGCACGATGCGCGGCGACTTGGCCAGCGAAAAGAACGGGTAGGCCATCAGATCCTGCGCATCGCGCAGCGCCATTCCGTCGTGCGGCAGCGCGCGGAATAGCGAGAGCTGCTCGCGTTCGCTCATGCGCTTGGACATGCGCCTGGACATGCGGCGTTGCCCGAGGAATGTCAGCGGACGAAATCGCGCTGCACGTAGCCCGGATCCGAGGTCATTCCGTAGGTGTGGCTGTCGGCCCAGGCTCGCAGATCGGCGGCGGCGTAGACCACGCGCGCCCCGAATTTGCGAAAGCGCGGACCGCCGCCGAGCACACGCTGCTTCTCCAGCGTCCGCGGCGACAGCCGCAGGAAGGCGCCGGCCTCGTCGGTCGTCAGGAACTCGGGGTTGACCGACACCGCCGGAACCGCAGCAGGCTGCGGCGCAGCCGCTGCGGCCGTGCGGGAAGGAAACGAACTGCCAACTGCCATGACGGACTCCATCGCTGTCGATGGGCCGCAAACCATTCGCGGCCCGATGGAGGCAGTCTCGGGAATCAGGCCCGATCAAGGCAGGGAGAGATTCAGCGCACCGGCTCGTCTCCGGGGTGGTCTGCTGTGATGTGCGGTACGCCGGCGAGAGCCAAATAGCCGCCGGTCACGTATTCCTGCGCACGCCGCAGCAGGTGGCGCACCTGCGCGCGCAGTTCGCCATCCTCGCGCCAGCGCAGGACGACGGCCTCGAGCCCGAACAAGGCTTGGGCGATGTCCCGGTGCGATGCGCCCGCCTGCGCGGCATCGAGCGCCTGAAGAGCGCGCAGATGCAGCAGCGCGGCGCGGGTAACCGCCCGCGCAGAATCGGCCCGGGGCGCATGGCCTTCCAGGGCCTTTGCCTGCGCATGGAAGGCATCGAGCTGGCCCCGCAGGTGCGGCGTCAGCGGCACTGCGCTCACATAGGCAGCACCGTCGGCCACGCCGCTCGCCAGCGACAAGCGCATGCGCCGTGCGCTGAGTTCAGCAGTGAGCGACAGGTCCGGGCCGTCAAGCGCCAGGCGCTTGCGGCCGGGAATGCGCCACAAGTCGAAACGGTGGGCTGCGGCGTCGTGCGCATGCGCGGCCCGCACCTGCAGCAATCCGTCCTGGAAGGACAGCCACAGCGGACGCGCAGAGCGCGCGTCAAGACTTGGATCTTCGGCGACATCGCAACCCCCAGCGGGCGAAGGACACTACGCGCCTGCGACGCGCCCAATCCAGGCCGTAGCCCGGGTGGCGGCGAAGGTATTCCCATGCGACGCTTGAGTCGTCAAGGTCCAGCACGTACAGATAGGCGGCGGTGAGGGCCCACGGGACGCCAGGCAGATCTTCAGGGTCGGGCTTGGTCACAGGAGTCCTCCTTAGTAGAAGAAACCTGCCACAAGGGAGGGCGCGCAGGGTCGCTTTCGAGGCGACGCTGCATCGCGCCAACGGCGACTGCCCGCGATCGGTCAGTCGTTGATCGACCCGTCGCGTTGTGCGTCTGCCAGGTAGCCGGAGAGTGGCTGGCGCGGCTTGAAGTGTGGATCAGCAACGATGCGCATGCCGCGCGGGCCGCGGACGCCTTCGAGGGCCCAGAGGCTGACTTGCCCCAGCTCAGGGCTGCCGGCGCCGGCATCGCACAGCCCAAAGGCGCGATCCTCGCCGGCGTCGAGCTCAGTCAGCAACCAGACGGCTCCTGCGTCCAGGGTGTAGAGCTTGACCACGGGCAGGGGGTCGATGGCTTCGCCACGCGTACGCGCGGCGCCGTTGGCCAGCATTCGAAGGCGCTGTTCGTCGGTCAGGAATGTCATCGTTATCGCCGGGAGGAATACGAATATAGCTTTCAGATAGAACTGTACAAGTCGGGAAAGCGGCAGATGAAGTGCTGTAGCGAATGTATCTGCGCCGCCGCAAGCGCGACGAGCTGGCATTTTATGAGTTAAAGATAACGTGGTTTTAATTGCTTTAAAACGTAACGCTTCTGTTCATGCAGAAGCAGGGAATACAGCGCGGGCGGCCGACCGGCGCGACGACATTTGAGGCAGGTCCGGCACGGGCCTTTGGAGATGCGGTGCGCGCTTTGCGCACCGAGGATGGTGTTGCCCAGGAAACCCTGGCGCACCAAGCCGGTATCGAGCGTTCGCACATGGGCAAGATCGAGCGCGGCGAGCATATGCCGACCTTGGCGATGATCCTGAAGATTGCGCGGGCGTTGGGCCGTAGCGCTAGCGAGCTGATGCTGGAAACCGAAGCGCGTCTTCCCAAGGAAGAGGGCTAGGACGAGATCGGCCGCCGACCGTCGCCGGCGGCCAATGCGTCTTGGCTAGGCCACGATGCGACCGGCAAGACGTGCCTCTCGCGCATACGCGCTCAAGCGTTTCTGCGCCGCGAAGTGCAAGTCCCGTTCAATGGGAAGCCCGAGCCGGCCGCGCACAGTTGCGATTTCCGCCAGGCTGACCCACCCCAGCTCAGGGTAGCCCAGGCCCAGGTCGCACAGCCCGAATGCATGGTCGTGGTCGTCCGGGTCGATCTCGGTCAGAAGCCAGGTCGCAGCGGCGTCCGGGGTGAATAGCTTGACCACCGGCGCGGGATCGAAGTTGTCCTGTTCGAGGGACTGCCGGCCGTTGGCCAGCAGTTGCGCGTGTTGTTCGTCCGTGATGAGCTTCGTCATGGTCTTCTCCTTGGAAGGAATCAGGGCGGGATTGCCCGAGACCGCAAGCAGCACGCCGCAGCGCAGCCGTCAGGGGTCGACAGACGGCAGCCAGGCCGCCAGCGTGCACAGCACGCGCTGACCTTGACGGTGAGAACGGCGTGATACGGTGAAGGGAACAGCAAGCCAGCCCCCCCACCAGCGCCACTCACCTGACTTGGCAAGCGCAGCGCGCAGCGCGCAGCGCCGATAGGCGCGAAGGCGTCAGCGATGGAAGCCCGAAGGGACGAGACGCCACCGGCGGCTCGATGCGCAGCACGACAGCGCGGCCGGCATCGCCGGAGACGCACAAAAACGCTTGGGCTGGTGAAGGATATGTGGAGAGTCGTAGAGCCGGCGATCCGGCGATCCGGCATTCAACAAACCCTCCGAAGCGTAAAGCCGCCTTCACGAATCGCCGTTGAACCGTGGAGCTGTAAACCCATAAAAGCGGATTGGCAAGCAGACGCAGATACGGGTTTACTAAATTGGGAACATCAGCAAACCCGTGAGTCAGCGGCGAGTCTGCGCCGGTCTGATGACGCGCAGCCCAACAGTGAGCGAATACGATGCCTGTATGGAAGCTCCCCAACAAGAACCGTCGGACGAACCCCTGGAAGTCATGCTCCGTCGGTCCGACGAGCTGCACGAAGCGCTGCTGCAACTGCTCGACGGCGCCGAGTTCGATCCTTCACCTCGCGGCGAGGCCGCCTTCGGCATGTGCTCCGTGGCGCTCGAGCATGGGCTCAGCCTGCGCGCCTTGATGGCGATGGGATTGGCCACGTCGGCGGTCGGCTTGATGCGGCTTCAATTCGAGGCCTTGACCCGCGCCATGTGGCTGCAATATGCCGCCAGCGATCTGGCCATCGAGAAGCTCAGCGCACCGCTGACCCTGCAGAGCGAGCAGGCCGCGAAGAACCTCCCCTCGGCCAGCGAGATGATCGAGCAGATTGGCAAACGTGTAGGACCCAACGTGCCCGCGGCCGCGCATCAGATGCTGGCGCATTTCAAGGATGTGTCCTGGCATTCACTGAACTCGTTCGTTCACGGCGGCATCCACCCGCTGCGCCGACAGTCCGAGGGCTTCCCGGTACACCTGGCCCTGCAGATTCTGCGCAATTCCAATGGCCTGCTCACGATGACCGCCATGACCCTGGCGGTGCTGACGTGGGATGAAGCCGTCGCCAAGCCGATGAGCAAGATCCAGCCCGCGTTCGCCGACTGTCTGCCTGACTTGTTGAAGTAGCGGCCTTGCAGGGGAACAGCGCCCCGCTAAAGCGGGGCGCCGAGGGGGACGCTCGGTCGCCCTTGCTGCGCGACCAGATCAGGTTGCGCGCGCCGTCCTCGCCTTCGACCAGGCGGGCGTAGATCGTTGCCGGGAACGACGGGTCATCCGCGCAGCCGCAATGGCGACTTAGGCGGGATCGGTCCTCGATGATCGATACGGATCGAACGGCCGACCACCACTTCGGCGACGGCATCGACGTGCTGCTGCATCTCACGAATGCAAATGGATTCGACCACGGCCACCAGGTATCCGGTGGCAAGACATTCGATCAGTCGCTCCGCATATCCGTTTCCGTGAGGAAGCCGCGAGAAAAGCGACTTCGCCGTCTGGTCCGCCGGCACCGTGTAGGACTCTTCAAAGAATATCTCGCTTACACCTTGGTGGTTCATGGGTATCCGGGTGCGGTTGTGAAGGCACGCGCCTCGGCACGAGGCTGCCGACCTCTTCTTCACGAAAAATTCGGGCTAGAGGGACCGGACTAGAAAGCCAGAGATGGCCCGACCGAATGGACCACGGCTATCCGGAAACTTTATGTGCAGTCGCAGCGGCAGGCCTTTGTGGAGTTCACGGAACAGCCGGACGCACCGTTGTGGATGACATGAGTTCGTCGTCTTCGGCACCGTTCACCAGACGTTTCCAAGATGCGACCGAATTCCTCATGTCCGCCACTAGCGAACTCAACCGTCCATCCAGCCGCGACACGGGCGCGCCCACACCGACCGCGAATCTGCGGCCACGCCAGGGGTGGCTGAAGGGCATGGCGATCATGCCGATCCCTTGCTTGACGGCATGACGGGACACCACGAATCCGAACTTGCGGACTTCCTCGATCCGGCATCTGACGTCGCGAAGCTCGACGGGCGCCGTGTGTTCAGGTCGCAGGCGGTTGACATCCCGTACCGCCGAACGAATCTCCAAATCGGATTGCAGGCTGAGCAGCGACCAGCCCGTGGCCGAGGCACACAGCGGACGCAGTACACCGGCCTGGGTGTGGGTGCTGACGGGCCTGCGCTGAGCGAGCTGCACTTTCACATACCGCACATGCAGCCCAGCCTGCTCGGCAAGCACGACAGTTTCCCCGCAGCTCTCGTGCAATCGGTTCAGCAGCGTCACCATGGCGGGTTCTGACGCAATGTCCGCGTCTTGAATCCATTCACCCAGATGCGCCACCTTGGCCGTCAGGGCATAGGTCCTGCGCCTGTAGTTGTGGTGCACGTAGCCCAGATCGCTGAGTGTCGCCAGAAGAGCCGCCAGACTGGATTGCGGCCACCGCGTGGCCAGAACCAATTCACCCAGTGTGAGTTGCGTCTGCGCTTGATCGAAGACTTCGAGCAGGTGAAGAGCTCGCGCGGCGCTTTTTACTTGCATGGACGGTGGACGGTGCTGGTCTTCAAGTGGGGCGAGTTTCAGGGCTGGCATTCTCGGATGAGCGCGATGAGTCCAGCAAGGGGACGATGCCGCCTGCCTGCAACAGCCGCTGTTCGAATGGCGTATGCGCGCGGAATGCCAACGTGGTATGTCCCCTGCCGACACACACCGTATGCGCCCGCCAGTCGATCGTCAGCACAGTGCCGGCCTCCACCGCCCCCGAAATGCCGGGGCAGGAGACCAGCATAAAACCCATGGCCATCGAGCCGCGCCAGAATCCGGGTGTGAAAGAGTCAGCGATGACGCCGACAATCCCGACATGCCGCAGGGCGATGGTGGCCTGCACGTGCGGATGCCCGTAGCCGAAGTTTCGTCGACCGGCAACGAAGGCACCTGGTCGCACATGGGTCTGGAAAGAAGGCCCCAGGCGAATGAGCGCCAGCGCACCCAATGCTTCGGGGTCCTGAAGACGGATGTTCTGGACGCCGATGATCCGGTCCACGTCGTAGTTGTGCTCTTCAAAACGGTGAGCGATCACCGTCTTCTGCGTCCCAGTGCCGAAGTCCTGCATAGTCAGGCCAGTGTGCGTGGATCCGCCAGGCGCCCGCTTAACGCGGTCGCGGCCAGAATATGCGGGCTGCAAAGGTAAATTTCGGAATCGGTGTGCCCCATGCGGCCGGGGACATTCAATGTTCCGGTGGACACGGCTCTTTGCCCGGCGCTCATGACGCCGGCGTGACCGCTGCAGTAGTCGCAGCTCGGCGAGGAAACGAAGGCGCCGGCATCGATTAGCGCTTGCAGCGTGCCGTCCCTGGAGGCCGCTGAGAAGATGGCCTGGCTGGACGGGACTACATGCAGGGAAAAGCCCGGGGCGATTCTCTTGCCCGCCAGAATGCCGGCTGCGGCTCGCAGGTCGCTCAGGCGGCCCGAGGCGCACGAACCCAGGTAGGCCGCGTGGACTGGGATCCCGAGAAAATCTTCAACCGGCCGAATGTTGGCGGGAGTGGGAGGAATCGCAATCGTTGGCGTGACCGCGGATAGGTCAATCCATAGGTCGGGCTCATAGCTCGCGCCATCGTCGCTGCGCAGGGATGCGATCTCCTTCTTGGCCAGATGCGCAGGCGCCAGCTTACCGGACCCCGGATTCACTATCGACGACACCGCCCCCGTGAACATGGCCATACCCGTGATCATCTGGAGATCCTCGCGCGAAAGCCCACCCAGATGACGATCGTCGAATTCAAGCACCTTGAATGCGCATCCCTCGGGTCCGATCGCCTGCACCAGGGAATGGAACACATCGCGTGCACCACAGCGATCCGGCAGTGCGCCCGAAAAACGCACTCTTGCACTCGCAGGAACTTCCATCGTTACGCGCTCTTCCGAGAAGGCTTGTATCAACTGCGCACGAATGCCGAATCCCAAGGCGCCGTAGGCGCCGATCTGCATGATGTGGTTGTCGAAATGGACGCTGACGGAACCGGGAACTGCATAACCGGTTTCCACCGCCACCTGGTGGCCGATTCCATCGCGCTCATACAACTTGACCGCGTGTTGCGCCGACCAAGCCCGGGTGCTTTGGTGCATGACTTCCTCGTCCGGTGTGCGAGGCGGTACACGGTGGTCGATGAACATGACGAACTTTTCCGGCGTGCGTAAATGCGCGACGCCGAGCCGGTCTTTCAGATTGGCCTGCAGTTTGTCGGTGATGCCACGTAGTTCATAGGCCATCACGAAATCAGGTGAGAAGGTGATCTCCTCCCCTGGCGTTACATGGGGCAGGGACGCTGCGCGCGCCAGGATCTTCTCGGTGATGGTGTGAACGCGTGGGTGGTCAGGCATGTTGCGGGGTGGGAGTTCGGCGGGTCGCGTACCTAGACGCGGGGTAGGAAGCGTGGCTCCATCGCTTCGATGTCCTCAAAGCCGATGAAGCGCTTGAAATCCAGTTCAGGCATGGGCGCCAGCGGTAGATCGTCCGGGCGCAGCGTCGCGTGCAGTGCAGCAAGGTTGCCTTTCAGTGCGGCGGCGGCACTGAGCAGCGGCAGCAAGGGGAATGTGCAAATGCCGCCCAACTGCTCGATCTGTTGCGTGCTCAGATTGCGCTGTAGCTTGCCGAGCAGGGAGATGGCGAGGGGCCGCCCAACCGTTTCACGCAGGTGCATCAACCCGTCGAAGGAATCGAAACACTTGCTGATCGGCTTGACGACGTCTGCACCGGCGTGTGCATAGGCGCGTGCTCGGGCCATGGCCTCTTCCGGAGTCCGGGCATCCGTGCGGGCAATGATGACCAAGGCCGGATCTCGCCGCGCCGCCACGGCTGCCCGGATCTTGCCCACGGCCTCTTCCATTGGTAGCAGCGGCGTCGCATCGCTGACGGCCGGACATTTCTTAGGGGATACCTGGTCTTCCAGCGTGATTGACGAAGCGCCAGCTGCTTCGAACTCTCGGACGGTGCGCAGCACGTTGACCGCATTGCCGTAGCCAGTGTCGCAATCGGCCATGACGGGCAGGTCCACTGCGGCGCAGACGGCTCTGACGACCGAGAGGTTCTCGGTCATGGTGTAAAGCTCGGTGTCCGGCAAACCCAGCAATGACGCCGAGACGCCGAAGCCGCTGACGAGCACTGCGTCGAAGCCAGCCTGCGCAATGAGGCGGGCGCTCAGGACATCGTACGCCCCGGGTATCCAGAGCGTACGTCCCGTCTGCAAACGCGCGCGCATGGCGAGACGTCTTGCCTCGCTGCCTGTGGTAGGTGCCAGCAACATATCAGCTTCGAAGACGCGCCTTGATGGCCGTTTCCTTATAGAGGCGAAGTTGCTCTTTTTGATATTGCTGCATCTTCTCGGCAGAATAGGGCATCAGCTCCGTGCCCCGATTCTTCGCATACTGAACTGCGGCGCCTGAGTTCATGATTTTCTCCAAAGCGCTGCTTAGGACGGAAAATACGGGGGATGGCGTCCCCGCTTTCACGTATAGGGATGTCCAGCTATAAAAGGAATATTCCGGATAGCCTTTTTCTTTTAAGGTCTCCACCGACGGATAAAGTGGATGCCGGGTCTCGCCGGATACCACCAATGGCCTAATGCGGCCACCTTTCACCATTTCGGCGGCGCTGGCAGCTTCGATCACCGCAAAGTCGAGATGGCCGCCCACAAGTTCCGTCGTCATCGGCTCTTGGCCTTTGTATGCCACGTTTTCAAACTTGAATCCGGCAAGTTGCCCAAGCCACTCGATGGACAATCTGTAGCCATCGGAGAAAGTACCGCCCAACAGTGGCTTGTCTACTGAGCTCTTCAAGGCCTGCAGCAGGTCCTCAAATGTCTCGAATCTCGATTTGGTCGAGACGCCCAGCATGACCATGCCACGGGTCAGGCCGGATATGGCCTGGAAGTCTTCTACGGGATCGTAGGTGACCTTGGACAATGCGGGAACTGCTGCCATAGGGGAGTTGCCGCCCAGCAAGATGGTATGGCCGTCGGCGGGCGCTGACTTAACTGTATTGATCGCGATGAGGCCGCTGGCGCCAGGCTTGTTCTCCACGATTACGGGTTGCGACAGATATTGCGGTAACTGGTCCGCGACAAAGCGTGCCGCGCCGTCGGAGCCGCCACCCGGCGGAAACGGAATGATGATTTTCAGTGGACGTGTGGGAAACGGGTCGGTTTTCGCTAAGGCAGACTTCGGCGCCAGCGGATAAAGAGCGCTTGCCACGGCAACAGCCGCCGTGCGTTGCAGAAAAAAACGGCGTCGGGTGCGCTTCAGACCGCTACCCGTGTTCTCATATTCCATCGTATCTCCTAATACCGAATCGGATCTCGTTTTCGGATCCATGAAGCTGTCCAGGAATCTTCTGTATGGATGCTGGCAGCTGATATTAGGATGGTCGCGGTGTAGCAGGCCCCGCCCGACGATGGTTCGAGCGACTGCTTCCACGTACATGGAATGGGGCGGACGCCAGCGGTGAAGTCACGCAGCGACGGAACACTCTTCGCCCCGCAGGCTACGGCCAAACGGAAACGCCCGGCGGGTGCCGGAAGCGGATGGGTTCAACTGTGAAAAGAAGGCGTCAGCTCAGCCGTTGGCGCAGCGCGCGCACTGCCGTGTTGACGGCGGTGAGCAAGGGCAGGCCCGTCGCCTCTTCACAGGCCCGTCGCGCGCTCCATGCTGACCTGCGCGAGCGCGATCGTGGTGCTGCCCAGGTCACGCAGCCGCCGCGCCTCGCCGGCGATCAACGCGTCGTGCCGTTCACCATCACCTGCATTCAGGGCCTGTAGCGCGCCTTCGGCTTGGGCGGGGACGAGGTCCAGGTCCGGCCCGAACTCAGGCGGCATTGACTCCAGTGTCGGTGCGAACGTGGCGACAAGGCCAACCCGGCCAGACGCCGCGCGCGCCTCGGTCAGGGGAGCGACGAACCCACGGCCGCGCGGCGAGCGCCACTGCGTGCCGTGGGCACGCCCAGCTGGAGGTGACCAAGCGCGCGCAGCGCGCATCGGCAACATGCGCTGGCCGATCAGGCGCAGCCTGGTCGGCGGTATCGAGGGGCGCCGAGCCTGCGCGGCGGGAATTGGCGCAAGCCAGTCCCCTGGAGCACCCGGGACCACGCGCGCAGAGCGCACGACAAGGAAAGAATCAAAGGGCCCGCAGGCCCCTTGTGTCACAGGAACCCGCGCTCCGCAAAGCTGAGCACGTCGCGGCCTGCGACGATCAGGTGATCCAGCACGCGTACGTCCACCAGTGCCAGCGCAGCCTTCAACGTTTGCGTGAGGTGCTCATCGGCCCGCGACGGCTCAGCAGCTCCTGACGGATGGTTGTGCACCAGGACCAGCGCCGCGGCATTGCGCGCCAGTGACTCCTTGACAACCTCCCGCGGATAGACCGAAGCCTGGCTCACCGTGCCGCGAAACAGTTCGACGTATTCGATCAACCGGTTCTGCGCATCGAGCATCAGCACCGCGAACACTTCATGCTCCAGCGCGCCCAGCTTGACCCGCAGGAAGTCGCGCACCAACTGCGGCGACGACAGCACCTCGCGCCCCTGCAACTTCTGTCCCAGCAGCCGCTGCGCGGCCTGCAGCACCTCGCCGGCATCGGCCGGCCGGTAGTCGCCCGCGACATCGCGAACCAGAAGAACGGAAGAATCGAAAGAGAAGAGATCGTGCGCCATCGTCGGCTCCGTGAATCGGGCGGGATTGCCCGAGACCGGCACCAGCACGGCGCAGCGCAGTGGTCAGGGTTCGAAGACGGCCGCTAGGACGCAAGCGCACAACCGCAGGGCAGGGCGCGCAGACCTTGACGACGAGAACGGCGTGATACGGTGAAGGGAACAGCAAGCCAGCCCACCGCCACACACCCCGTTGCCGGATTGGCAAGCGAAGCGCGCAGCGCGGACACGCGCGAAGGCGTTAGCGATGGATGCCGAAGGGGCGAGACGCCATCAGCGGCTCGATGCGCAGCACGACAGCGCGACCCGGCGATGCCGGGTGACGCACAGGCTCAGACGCTGTTCTGACAGCGTCAGCTCGCCCAGGTCTGTATCGAATCGATGAAAGCGTCGAGCTTCGTCCAGCGTATGCACACGTCCCCAATGCTCAACATGATGACGGCCGCGAACCGGTCTGCACAGGGTCCACAAGATTCCTGGGGCCCGCAATCTGCTGCTCCAGCCTGGCGCTCAGGAGGAAGTCAACGCAGGCATCCAGCACGGCGTCAGGGAGCCATCGTGCCGGTCCTTTCAGACTGCATTCCCAGATCACCAGAACACGCCAGCCGAGGGTCCGTAAGGCCTCGTACGACCTCACATCGCGTGCCCGGTTCGCATTGATCTTGGTCTCCCAGAACTGAGGGCGTGTCGCAGGCAATCGGAACAACGGACACTCGTGTCCATGCCAAAAGCAGCCATGGACAAATATGACAGCACGGTAGCGAGGGAACACAAGATCTGGACGACCCGGAAGCGTCCGGTCCTGAAGCCTGTAACGCAGGCCCCTCGCGTGGAGCCCTCGTCTTATAAGCATTTCAGGCTTGGTATCCCGCCCCCGTATGCGGCTCATGTTGAGCCGCCTTTGCTCCGTCGTCAGTACGTCAGTCACCGGTAGCTCCGGCAAATGCGTCTGCGACGATGGTCCTGAGGCAGGAGAGCAAGTCTTCCGAACTCATGCCTGGTCGCAACGTGACGGCGCCGAAGCGGAACTTCTCGCGGTACTGCGGATGGAACAGCCGGCCTGGCACCGGTGTATCTTTGAAGTCATCCTTCAAGGAAGGCACATGCGGCGTAAGAAGATAGGCCGCCGTCACGATGCCTTCGGTGCGCCCGCTTTCGGCCTCCTGCACCAGGGCATCGCGATAGGTATGGATGGAACTCAGCGCGTCGTTGAGTCCGTCATTGATCCGGTACTTCGCATCGAGCACGA
>Ga0182008_10000257_pt1 | contig 41404 bp, 36 predicted proteins | sample Sormic07211129_1_FD_120482 | JGI IMG/M metagenome (GOLD analysis project Ga0182008, IMG submission 120482) | Rhizosphere microbial communities from Sorghum bicolor, Mead, Nebraska, USA - 072115-129_1 metaG | ecosystem: Host-associated > Plants > Roots > Rhizosphere | place: USA: Nebraska...
GACGTGGCCGAGCGGCCGCAGGAACTGGTGGTGTACGGCGGCATCGGCCGCGCCGCGCGCGACTGGGAGAGCTTCGATGCGATCGTGGAAACGCTCACGCGCCTGGACGACGACCAGACCCTGCTGGTGCAGTCGGGCAAGCCGGTGGGCGTGTTCCGCACCCATGTGGATGCGCCGCGCGTGCTGATCGCCAACTCCAACCTGGTGCCGCGCTGGGCCAACTGGGACCACTTCAACGAACTGGATAAGAAGGGCCTGGCAATGTACGGCCAGATGACCGCTGGCAGCTGGATCTACATCGGCGCGCAGGGCATCGTGCAGGGCACCTACGAAACCTTCGTGGAGATGGGCCGCCAGCACTACAACGGCAGCCTGGCCGGCAAGTGGCTGTTCACCGGCGGGCTGGGCGGCATGGGCGGCGCGCAGCCGCTGGCCGCGGTGATGGCCGGTGCCTCGTGCCTGGCGGTGGAATGCCGCAAGAGCAGCATCGAGATGCGCCTGCGCACCGGCTACCTGGACACCTGGACCGACAACCTGGATGAGGCGCTGCGCCTGATCGAGGAATCGTGCACGGCCAAAAAGCCGCTGTCGGTGGGCCTGCTCGGCAACGTCGCCGACGTGCTGGACGAACTGCTGCTGCGCGGGGTCAAACCGGACCTGCTGACCGACCAGACCTCCGCACACGACCCGGTCAACGGCTACCTGCCGCAGGGCTGGACGGTGGAAGAGTGGGACGACAAGCGCGTGTCCGCACCGAAGGTGGTGGAGAAGGCCGCACGTGCGTCGATGGCCACCCACATACGCGCCATGCTCGCCTTCCACGCGCTCGGCGTGCCGACCGTGGACTACGGCAACAATCTGCGCCAGATGGCACTGGAAGAAGGCGTGGAAGACGCGTTCGATTTCCCCGGTTTCGTGCCCGCCTACATCCGCCCGCTGTTCTGCCGCGGCATCGGCCCGTTCCGCTGGGCCGCGCTGAGCGGCGACCCGGAAGACATCGCCAAGACCGATGCCAAGGTGAAGGAGCTGATCCCGGACAACCCGCACCTGCACCGCTGGCTGGACATGGCCGCCGAGAAGATCAAGTTCCAGGGCCTGCCGGCGCGCATCTGCTGGGTAGGCCTGGGCGACCGTGACCGCCTCGGACTGGCCTTCAACGAAATGGTCGCCAACGGCGAGCTGAAGGCCCCGGTGGTGATCGGCCGCGATCATCTGGACAGCGGCAGTGTCGCTTCGCCGAACCGCGAAACCGAGGCGATGGCCGATGGGTCCGATGCAGTCTCCGACTGGCCGCTGCTCAACGCCCTGCTCAACACCGCCAGCGGCGCCACGTGGGTATCGCTGCACCACGGCGGCGGCGTCGGCATGGGCTTCTCGCAGCATTCGGGCATGGTGATCGTCTGCGATGGCACCGAAGCGGCCGCCAAGCGGATTGCACGGGTGCTGTGGAACGACCCGGCCACGGGCGTGATGCGGCATGCCGATGCCGGGTATGAGATCGCGGTGGAATGTGCGAAGGAGAAGGGGCTGGATCTACCGGGGATTCTGGGCTGATCCCGGTGCGTCCCGACCAACGGTCGGGACCTGCCGCTCCTGATGCGTCCCGACCCACGGTCAGGACCTACCGCTCCGGATGCGTCCCGACCAACGGTCGGGATCTACCGCGGGCCGCGTAGAGCCGGACTTTGCCCGGCTGCTCCTGTTGCCTAATCGTCCAACGGCACGTCACCGTCCCAATGGAACGACGGCATCCACTTCGCCACATCCTCCACCGGCTGCGGCAGCCGACCTTCCAGCCAACCCAGCAGATCATCCGGCGAGAATCCTGCGTCGCTGGATTGAATCCGCCATGATAGAAACTCGCTGGCCGGACCATTGAGGTACGGCGGCGGCGCGACGGGCATGAACGTCGTTGGCAACGCTTCGGTCACCGACAACCCGTTGATCACGTAGGCAAGCTCCTGCACGGCACTCCAGGCCAGCGGATGCGCAAGATCCAGCGTGAACCCCACGTACCAGGTGCTATCCCCGCCCCTACCCCAGTGCATCGGCGACGCCGACATGGCCGGAATCTTCTGCAGGTAGTCCAGCAGTTTCTTGAATTCGCCTTGCTTGGCCAAGCGGTTCTCCTGTTGCGTGACGTCGTCTGACAGTATCGCGGAAACCTCCCTCGGCATCCCGCTGGTCCGAGTCTGAAATCCACGCGAACGCGTCGGCTGGTTTGGCGCGGGGATGTTCGCCCGCAACCCTAAGTTGTACCCCACCTGCTGGCGTCGCGCCGGCCCGGCCTACAATGTCCATGTACACAGGAGGAGGTAAGCATGGGACGCAGGCGCACGCATGTTATCGACGTCATGGCCACATGGCCTTGGTACATCAATGTCGCCGCAGGCGCGCTTGGCTTCGCCGCATTGCGCATGCTCGCACCGCAGTGGCACGAGCGCGTCGCTGGCACTCCGACCGCGTTGATTGCAGGCATAGCAGCACAGGCGGCGGTTGCATGGCTGTGGCTCGGCCTCTGCCTGCTGGCGGCAATCGTGTCATGGGCCGGTGCGCGTCGGCGGCGCCGGTTGCTGGACACGCGCACCGGGCTGGAGAGCCTTTCCAGCAACGGTTGGCGTGACTTCGAACGGCTGGTCGGCGAGGCCTACCGGCGACAGGGTTATACCGTCGAGGAAACTGGATTGGGCGGTGCCGACGGCGGTATCGATCTGGTGCTGCGCCGCGATGGCAAACGCACGCTGGTGCAATGCAAGCAATGGCGGCGTCAGCAGGTGGGCGTGTCAGTGGTACGCGAGATGTATGGCCTGCTGGCGCATCACCGCGCAGACGCCGTGCTGATTGTCAGCAGCGGGGCCTTCACCCGCGACGCGCAGACCTTCATTGTCGGAAAACCCATCACGCTGGTTGCGGGTGAAGACCTCTTGGGGATGATTCAAAAGGTGCAGGCACGTGGGACGGCGATGCCTGCCGCAAGGATCGAGCCAGAGCTGAGGGAATCGAAACCTGCCTCGGAGGGCTTGACCTGCAAACGCTGCAGCGCCCCGATGGTGGAACGTCGTAATCGCAGAACGGGTGACGTATTCATGGGCTGCAGTCGCTTTCCCGCTTGTCGCGGCTAATGGCGCAGTCTCGGGTGGAGCTCATGCGGGTTCACGGGCGGCGGAACGGGAGCAGCCGACCAACGGTCGGCTCTACCGGAGGCGGAACAGGCGCCCCTTGCAGCCGTACGGCACGGACGGGTGACGCGTTGCGCCATACCTGTTAACTTGCGCGCCATCTTTTTGGTTTACAGCCCTTACGCATGTCGCTTTCGCCGTACCTCCCCCGCCCGACCCTGCTGTTCCTGGCCGTCGCCCTCGGCCTGTCTGCCGCCGCCCACGCCGCCCCTCAGGCCACCACCCTGGACGCGGTCAATGTGACCGCCGCCAGCGAGACCGAGCAGGCCCGCGCCGCGCTCAAGCGCGTTCCCGGCGCCAGCAACGTGGTGGACCTGACCAAGGCCGACGGCCGGCTGTCGACCAGCGCCGATGTGCTGGCCTACCAGCCCGGCATCAGTGCGCAGTCGCCGGGCAACGAAGGCGCCAAGGTGTCCATCCGTGGCTCGGGCATCAACCGGGGTCCGGGCGCGCATGCGTCGGGCATTGCGGTGTCGCTGGATGGGTTGCCGTTGAGTGGCCCCGGTGGCACGCCGTATGAGCTGCTTGAGCCGCTGTGGTTGAGCCGGGCCGAGGTGCTGCGCGGTGCCAACGGGTTCGAGCGTGGCGCCTTGGCGCTGGGCGGTGCGATCAACTACGTGAGCCGCAACGGGCGCGATTCGGCCGGGCTGGAACTGCAGTACGAAGCAGGCAGCCGCGGGTACCAGAAGCGCAGCGTCGGCTATGGCGGGGTGAGCGGCGATGTCGACTACTACCTGGCCTACACCGATACCGAATCGGACGGTTACCAGCGCCACGCCGCCAGTGACGGCAAGGGCGCGATGGCCAACCTGGGCTGGCAGATCACCCCGACCCTGGAAACACGCTTCTTCGTGCGCTACCGCGAGACCAATCACGAAACGCCCGGGCGCCTGACCCGCGACCAGATCCGCAACGACCCGCGTGCGGCCAACCCGGCCAACCTGGCCATCGACGCGCGCCGTCCGCAGCCGGGCAGCACCTGGATCGGCAACATGACCACCTGGCAGATCGACGAAGCGTCCTCGCTGCAGGCCGGGCTGGTGTATCACAAGTACCCGATGGACTTGAACGAAAGCCTGTACCGGCAGCAGCTGGACTACAGCAACCTCAACGCCACCGTGGATTACCGCCACCGCCACCTGCTGTTTGGCCGCCCCAGCGTGACCACGCTGGGCCTGCGCGTCACCCACGACCTGGACGCGGATGTGCGCGAAACGCTGCGCTTTGCCAGCAACGGCTATGCCGCCGGTACCCACACGCGCGACTTTTCGCACCACGGCACCGACAGCACGCTGCACATCGGCAACGACCTGGCCCTGACCGACGCGCTGCACCTGCAGACCGGGCTGGCGCTGATCAATACCCGCCGCGATGTGCAGGTGACCTGGCCGGCCACGCCCGAGCGCCTGCGCGAGCACCAGTGGGACTATGCGCCGCGGCTGGGCTTCACCTGGCAGCAGACACCGCAGACGCAGTGGTTCGGCAACCTGAGCCGTTCGGTGGAGCCGGCGCATCCCTGGTCGATGATCTGGGGCTCGAACCAGTATTTCGCGGCAGGCAACGGCGCATCCACCGGTCGCCAGCGCGCGCCAGTGCAGTTGGACAACCAGACCGCCACCACGCTGGAACTGGGTGCACGCGGCGACAGCGTGCTCGGCCGCTGGGAGCTCACCGGCTACTACGCCCGCGTGCTGCACGAACTGCTCACCGTGGAAGTGATGCCGGTACCGAACCTGTTCGTGGCCGAGAACAACGCCAGCCCGACCGTGCACCGCGGCCTGGAAGCCGGGCTGGACAGCACCTTGTGGCAGGGGCGCGATGGCCGCCTGACGTTGCGCCAGGCCTACACCTTCAGCGACTTCCGCTACCGCGATGACGCGCTGTTCGGCGGCAACCGCCTGCCCGGCCTACCCCGCCACTACTACCAGGCCGAGCTGCGCTACGACCATCCCACCGGTTTCTACGCCGCGCTCAACACCGAGTACGCCTCGGCGATGTTCGTGGACTACGCCAACAGCGTCCGCGCCGACAGCCACGCCATCGTCGGCAGCCGGGTCGGGTTCGATGCCCCCAGCGGGCGCTGGCAGGCGTGGGCGGAGATGCGCAACATCGGCGACCGCCACTATGCGGCGACGGTGACGCCCGGCTACAACGATGCCGGCAAGGACGTGGCCCGCTCCACCCCGGGCGAAGGCCGCGGGGTGTATGCCGGCCTGCGCTGGCGGTTCGACTGAGCACATCGGCCAGCTGAGGACCACCGCATTGCTCACAGCGCCTGCGCGGCCTGCCGGCGCTGCTGCCATTCGGCCCAGAACAACGCCCAGCCACGTGCCTCTTCGGGATCGGTCGCGGGGTGTTTTGGGCTGCACCGCGCGTAGAAGTCCTCCACCGCGCCCACGAAGGCAAGCACCGCCTTCCGCCACTCCAGCAGGGACACCCGGCGAGGGCCGTCACCGGCGTCCAGCAGCACCTCATCGCCCTGATGGGTAACCGTGACATCGCGCCCGCCGGGGCAACCGATGCAGAACACCGGAAACACGCCGCTGGCCGGCAACGCGATGTAACCACAACAGGGAAACAGCGCATTGCCGTCGCTCACGTGGTCCGCAGGCGCGTGGTCATGCTGCAGCGTACGCAGCAGATACAACCCGACCGCGCTCAAGGTGAAGCTGCCATCGGCGGGGGTGACCAGCGCATGGCCGTCCACCGCCAGCATCACCGTGCCGTGCGCGCAGGGGTCGTCCGCATCATCGGCCTCGCCGCTGATCCAGCCTGATTCAAGGATCCGCAATTCAAGCACCGAACATTCCATTCCACTCCTGCCGGCGCGGTCAGACGGCGGCGGCCTGGACGAACAGCGACAGGTACATCGCCACCACCGCGAAGCTGCCCCATAGCAGCATGCTGGCCACACCCACCACGCCAGCCATCCAGAAACGCAACCCGCGACCAAACACCGCCACCATCACCACCAGCACCGGGCCGGACCAGACCCACGGGTAGGCGCTGGCGAATGCCGCGGAGAGTGCAGGCGGTGCCATGCCCGCCTCCAGCAAGGGCGCCAACAGGCGCGGCAGCAGTGCAGCGCCCATCGCTGTCACCAGCACCGCGGTCACGCCGCTGCAGACCAGCCCCAGCACCAGTGCGCCCAGTCCTACCGCGCCGCCGGTGGCGCCCTTCAACATGCGCTGCAGCAAACTCATCGGCTGCGCACCGTTTGCAGCACATCGGCCAGGGTGTCGGCGTGGGGCGCGATTTCCTGCGCTACCCAGCCCAGCCCGGCGGAAAACACCAGCACGCCGATCAGCGGCCAGAAGGTATGGGCCAGGCACAGCCGCCACCAGCCCTGCGCGCGCATGCCCTGCATGCGCCGGTACAACCCGCCTGCAATGGCCGCATCGACCAGCAATTCGGCCATCAATACCGGCGCCGACCAGATCACCCAGCTGGCGGCCACCAGCGTGCCGGCGGCGATGGCCAACACTGCGCCAATGGCCAGAACCGGCAGGCCGGCCTCGCCGTCGGCGAGGTCCAGTAGCGAACCGTCGCTGCTGGTGGTGCGGGCACTGGAACTGGAACTGGAACTGGATGCCGACGTCCACGACGCCGATGCGCCTCCACCGCCGGAGTGACCTCCGCCACCGGCCCAGTTCGGCCCACCTCCGGGCGCAGTACGACTCCCGCCCCCGCCGACGGCATCGGGCAGCGCGTCCACCACGCTGTCCCCGCGCCAGCGCAGCCAGGCCCACATCAACAACAGGAACACCAGGTAGGCCAGCAGCACCGCCAACGGATACCGCAGCAGCATCGTGTCCAGGCCACCCAGACGCAGCAGGTGTGCCGCCAGCAGGCCCGCCACGGCCGTGACCATCACGATCACGGCCATCTGCAGCCGCGGCCAGCCGCCCCGCTGCAGCTGCTGGCGGGCGCGGGCAATTTCACTGCCGCGGGTCAGCGGCAGCAGCAGCGGCCTGGGCGGTCGCACCACCCGCCGGTTCATGGCTGCACCTGCTTGGTGACCGCCTCGATGCGATGGCCATCGGGGTCGATCACGAACGCCGCGTAGTAACGGTCACCGTAATCCGGCCGCAGTCCGGCGGGGCCGTTGTCATGCCCGCCGGCCTGCAGCGCGGCGCGGTGGAACTCCTGCACGGCCGTGCGCGTGGGGGCGCTGAAGGCCAGGTGGAAGCCAGGCCCGGGCGCGGCGGCATCGTCGCGCAGTTTCAGGCACAGCAGGTCTTCGTCATCGACCAGCCCGTATCCGATGGCGGTGTCATCCTCGAATACGCGGCGGTAGCCCAGCGCGCCGAGTGCGGCGTCGTAGAACGCGCCGGACGCAGCGAGGTCGCGGACTCCAAGGGACAGGTGATGCAGCATGCGGACGTCCTTGCCGTGGAATGCGGAATGCACGGCAACAGTGTAAAGGCGCGTTGCGCTCAACGGCGCTTGCGGGTGCTCATCCGCGCGCAGGCAACGCCACCAGCGCCTGCAGCTGCGCCGCTACCCGGTCGAACGGTGCGATGTCCTGCATCGCCCTGCACATTGCCACGGCACCTTCCACGCTGGCGATGATCAACGTGGCCTGCGCGGCGGCCTGTGCCGGCACATGGCCAGCGGCAACCAACGCGCTGCCCAGCCGGTGTTCCCACTGCGCGAACACCGCCGCCGCGGCACCGCGTGCCTGGCTGGTCACCGCGTCCACCGGTTCTTCGACCGCCGCCGCCAGCACCGGGCAGCCAGCGGCGAACTGCGTTCGCAGCAGGCGCGCGCGCCACATCTGCAGAAACTGCTGCAGGCCCGGCTCCGCGCCGTCCCGCAATAGTTCGGCCAGCAGTGCATCCACCTTGTCGCCGGCCTGGGTGGTGGCACGCGCCAGCAGCTCCTGCTTGCCGCCCGGAAAATGGTGATACGTGGAGCCCAGCGGTGCATCGGCCGCCTTGGTCACCTCGCGGATGCTGGTGGCATTGAGGCCCACCCGCGCCAACATGTCCGCCGCCGCCGCGATGACGCGCTGGGGTGCATCGGTAGGACGAGGCGACATGGCGCGATTCCTTGCTAAGACAGTCGTCATACATTAGCGTATCCGGACTATAACAGTCGTCATATTCCGCATGAATCTCTGGTTCCGCCTGCTGTACCTGCTGCTGTGCAGTTTCTTCCGGCCACGGCTTGCCGCGCCTTTCGGCGTGTCACGGCTGCCGTTCCGGGTGCTGCCCAATGACCTGGACAGCAACCTGCACATGACCAATGGGCGCTACTGGAACATCTTCGATCTGGGCCGCCTCGATCTGATCCTGCGGATGGGCCTGGGCCGGGTGGCACTGCGCGAAAAATGGGCACCGATCGTCGGCGCGGGCACCATCCAGTTCCGTCGCGAACTGAAGCCCTTCCAGCGCTTCACGCTGGAAACGCGGCTGGTGGGCTGGGTCGGCACGCGGGTGATCATGGAGCAGCGCGTGCTGCTGGGCGAAGAGAAGATCGCCACCCGCGCCCTGCTGGTCACCGGCATCTACGACCGCCGCCAGCGCCGCTTCGTGGACATGCCGCGGATGATGCAGTCCATCGGCGCCGACGACGTGCCCTCGCCGCCGCTGAGCAAGGCCGCCGACGCGCAGCTGGCGGCAGACGCCGCACTCAAGCAGGATGACGCCTGAGCGCGCCGCTCAGCGCGGCTGCGACAGCGCCTGGGTGATCGCCGCCTCGGCCAGAGGCGCCATCCGCGCGTAGCCGGCTGGCGTGGGGTGCACGCCGTCGGCAGCCAGCGCCTTGTCCAGGCCACCGTCGCGATTGGCCAAGGGCGTGTGGTAATCCAGATACACCACGTTGTGCGCGCTGGCGTACCGCTTCAACGCCGCATTCAACGCGCGCACCTTGGGCGCCGGCTGCACGCCGCGCTGCCATGGGTAGTCGCTGACCGGCAGCACCGAGCTCAGCACCACCGCGATGCGGTGCGCCTGCGCCAGTTCCACCATCGAATGCAGGTTGTCTTCGATCATCGCCTGGGTGGCCGCCCCGGTGTTGCCGGCAATGTCGTTGGTGCCGGCCAGGATCACCACCACCGCCGGCTGCAGCGCGATGACATCCTGGCGGAAACGCAGCAACATCTGCGCGGTGGTCTGCCCACTGATGCCTCGGTTGAGATAGCCCTTGCCGGGGAAAAAGCTGTCACTGCCGGTGGGACCCCAGCCTTCGGTGATGGAATCGCCGAACAGCACCACGCGCGGCGTGCCGGGAACCGGGGCTGCCAACGCGGCATTTTCATCCCGGTAACGCTGCAGCTGCGGCCAATCGAGCAGGCGCTGCTGCAGTTCAGCGACCTGACGCTGTTCCAGCGTATCGGCAGGCTGCAGCAGCAGGGGATTGACCGCCTCCTTTGCCTGCGCGGCAGGCAACAGCAGCGCAACCAGCGCCAGCGGCAGCGCGGCGTGCAACATCGAAGGCATCGTGCAGTCTCCCTGGGTGACCCGGTCAGCCTAGCATGCACCCCGCAGACGCTTGCCGGGCAGCAATGAACGCCACAATCGCCACGAGCGCCACAGCCGTCGGAACACGCGCCGGCTGCGTCGGCGCAGCCCCGGCGGGCCGCTGCGCAGCCGGTGTTCGACCGCGTCCAGCACGCGCTCGGCGGCCCGTCCATCAGGCTGCGGGTGAATGCTGGCCGCATAGGCGTGACGTGCATCGGACAGCGCGTGGGGCGCCGCCAACGCCTGCTGGATGGCCGCATCGATGTCCGCTGGTGCGCGAACATCCTGCATGCAGGGCTGCGGTTGGCGGTGGCACACCGTCACAACGGGCTTGTCGAGCAGCACGAACTCTTCCACCACCGACGAGGTATCGCAGACCAGCACGTCGGCGGCGTGCAGCATCGCAGCCAGGTACGCTGAATCCAGGAAGCAGGCATGCGGGCCGGCCAATGCCTGGTAACGCTGGCGCAGGTCGACGGGCGCCAGGGGATGCAGGGTGAGCAGCCAATAGCGATCCCCGCGCGCGATCAGCGCCTCCAGTACCGGCAGGCAGTCGCGGGCCTGGCTCAAGGGCGCATTGAAGGTGGAGGCAAACATCACCGTCGGCCGGCCCGCGGCGGCCGCGCGCAGGGCGTGTGCCTGCGCGCAGGGCCCGGCAAACAGGGTATCCAGCTTCGGCCACCCGGTCTGGACCACGCTGAAATCGCGCCGTTGCCCCGCCAATGCCTGTAGCGGCCCGGTCGTGGCCGGGCCGTGCGCGCAATACAGGTCGAACAGCCCGAGCATGCGGAACTGGCCTTGGCGCGGATCCCGCTTATGCAGGTTCAACCCGTGGAAGAGCTGCACCTGCAGGCCGGGAAGAAACGGCGGAATGCGGTTGACCGTGGCGAACACGGCGTGCGGCCGGAACCGCCAAAGTGCGCGTGCGCTGCACAGGCGCGACTCGTCTGCGCGCAACCCGGCCGCAACGGCGTCGGGTGCCAGCCATGCCACGCGGTGGCCGCGCGCCTGCGCTTGTGCGGCAAGTGGGCGCAGGATCGCCAGCGCGTACTGCTCCGACGCCAGCATTACCCAACGTCGAGGTGCGGAGGCGTCCGGGGCCTCCGCATCAATGATGCCCTGCGCATCTTCTGTGGCGTGCAGGCCCGCCCTGCCCGCCTCACGCATGCGGGTGATCTGCGTCCTGCGCCTGCACGGATGCAGTCACGCTGCACAGTACTGCGGCAAGGCGTTCGCGGAACGCCGCATCGCGTTGCACGAAGCGTGTGCGTGCCCGCTGCCCCAGCTGCTCGCACTCGGTGGATGACAGGCGCAGGGCCCGGGCAACGCCCGCTTCGATCGCATCGACCGACACGTGGTAGCGCCGGCCCAACCCCATCTGCGCGCCCGGGGTACACGTCAGCAGCACCCCGCAGGCAGGATCGACCAGCTCGTTCATGGGCGCCGCGTCAGTAGTCAGCACCACGGCACCCACGCTCATTGCCTCGGCGATGGAATGCCCGAAGCCCTCGACCTCGGAAGGACAGATGTGGAACCGGTGCGCGTTCTGCAAACGCTGCAACCCCGCATCGTCGAGGTAGCCGGCCAGCATCACGATGTTGGGCGCGGCCGGTCCCGGGCGCGCATGGCGCTTGCGCTGCACCACGGTCAGGCACGGCCATTCGGGATGACGCCGCCAGGCATCGATCACGACATCGGTGCCTTTGGCGGTGCTGCGCCCGGCCAGGTGGAAGAACGCGGCCTGCCGGGGCACGCTGGGATCGAACCGGTCGGCGCAGGTGAAGCCGGTGTAGAGCGTCGAGCAGCCCAGCTGCGCGAACAACGGCTCGGCGTGCCGGGTCTTGCACAGTACGTGCTCGAATCGCGGCAGCAGCGCCACCCATTCCGGCTTGAACCATTCGGGATTGGGGATCAGCAGATTGCGCCCCGCGCAGTCCAGCGTGGGGGCGTAGACCCGCTCCAGCGACAGCTGCGCATCGTAGCGGCCGCGCAGGCGGCAACGCGCGCGCGTCCACCAGTGCCGCAACCGGGCGCCGAGCCGATGGCTCCCCAGCCCTACTGCAGACACCTCGTGGTGGGCACGCAGCACGTCGGCCACGATGGCGAGATCGCGACTCAGCCCTGCCCCGTTGTCGCGGGTAATGACACGCACCTTGCCCACTTCGCCATCCTCGGGCGCCGCAGCACCGCCAACATGGTCGGTGCGGGTCGTCCTTTCCCCGCCCCCATCATCGGCTGGCGATGGCCGACCACGCAAGCACGGCACGTGGCGGGGCGCGGCTCACTGCCGCCAGGCCAGCACCTGCGCCCGGGTTGCCAGTGCCGTTTCGATCCGCTGCAGGCAATCGGCCGTGGGGCTGACCAGGCACCACTGCGCGCTATGGCGCAGCAGGGGCAGGTCGGCGTGGTGGTCGGTATAGGCCATTGCCCACGGCGGTGCGAAGCCACGCGCGGCCAGCATCGGGATCTTGTTCTCGCCCAGGCAGTGGTGTTCGCTGACCCAGCCGCCCCATAGCGGGCGCAGCGTGGAGGCCACCAGCGGCACCTCGCCCAGCCCGCCATGGACCAGCAGCGCGCGTGCCAGCGGCTCCCAGCAGCCGGTAGCGATGACCACCTGGTCCCCCTGCGCCAGATGCTCGCGCAGGCGTGCAACGGCCGGTGCGATGAACAGCGCTTCGTCCCCCGCGAACACGGCATCGGCATGCGCCTGTGCCAGCGCCTGCATTGCCTCACGGCTGCGCCCGAAGGTGGCCAGCCATACCGCACACCGCATGGGCAGGCGGCGCGTGCGGGGTAGCAGCAGCAAAGGCACCAGCAGCGGCAGCGCCACGATTAGCGCGGCCAGGCGCCACGGCTGGCGGCGCAGCAGGCCCTTGAAGAAGCGACGCGCGGTTTCCCAGCGGGTCAGGGTGAGGTCGAAATCGAACACAACCACGTTTGCATCGGGCATCCGCGCACTCCCTGTTGCGGTGAAGGCCCGATCATAGCCGAGCAGGCGTTCCGGCCCAGTCGCCCGCAATAGATTGCCGCATGAGCGCAAGGCGCAGGGCCATGCGGCGTGCCGGCTCCTGAAGGCGTTCGGCGACGAACGATGCATGGACGCCAAGGCCGACGTGGTGCGCGCCCTGCACGACCGGATCGCCAGGGAGTATGAGCCGCTGCCGCTGGGTTGAACGTGGGCCGTGACGGCGTGGCCACTGCGCGGCCCCGCGCTGGACATAGGCGGCATCCGCTGCCGCTATTCGGCGCCCAGCAGCAGCAAGTGACCGTCGTCCGTGGGATCCATGGCCAGGTACACAACCTTGTCGCCCCGGCGGAAGCCCGCCGAGCACACCGCCTGCCAGCCCTGGCCACAGTCGACCTCGGGGAACGCGGCGAACGGCGGCGACCCTTCGTAGTCGTGTGGTTCAACGGTCCAGCCATCGCGCAGCAACGCGCTGCGTACCGGCACGTACTCCATGCCGCGGTGGAGACCGAGCTGCTCCAATGTGGTGGTGGATTCGGTGGCGGCGTCGGGCGCTGGCGCGACGGCCAGCAGCAGGGAAATCAGCAATGTGCTCATTGCGGTGCAGGATAACGAAGATCGGCCGCCCGTTGCAGGGCGGCCGATCCGGTGGGGCATCACGCGCTGTCGAGCAACGGTCGACGTTACCGCGCGTTCTTCACATAGGTATCGAACCAGGTGAGCATTTCGTACACCAGCTGCTCGTTAGACTCCAACGCGGTGTACCAGTGCGGCTCGTTGGGCAGCATCACCAGGCGCGTGGTGCCGCCGTTGCCGCGGATGGCCTGGTAGAGCTTGCGCGACTGGAACGGTTCGGTACCCGGGTTGGCATCGTCCTCGCCGTGGACCAGCAGCAGCGGCAGCTTGATCTTGTCGGCATAGAAGAACGGCGAGGCCGCAGGACGCGTTCCATGCATTTCAAGCATGCCGAGCAGCTCGCGGATCATTCAATCACACCGACTGCATCAGACACCACCGACCAAAACTCCACGGAATCAAAAGATTCGCGCTGATACGCGAAACTACCACCTGAAACATCACCTAATACAAGCGGCGCAATAGCACTCTTCTCAGTTAAGCAGGCAAGAGTTACAACCATCTCTCCAACGGGAACTACACTCTCATGGAAAACCCCCCTTTCCACGCAATAGCCCATTCCCGCCGAATGGATGCTATCCGATCCAACCTCAACACGAAGAACGCGCCCCGTATCAACAATCCTTGAGTGCTCGCCTTCATACTCAACCTTGTACACATTCCGCTCCAGCCCAGGCCCAGGCCCAGGCCCATCAATCTCAACATAATTCCGATTCCGAATTTCACCACTCATTACAAAACTTGAAAGCCTGAAATTATGAGTATGGACTGGCCAACCCGGCGCCTTCTCCCGACGCCCTTCCTTAGGCCAGTAATGCACTCTTAAAATAATACCATTCTCAGGAGAAGGCAGCACACAAGAAACGAACCCTAATGGGTGGTAGAGCGGGACGACTGTCCTGGCGCATTCCGAAAGGACGGCTCGCAAGTGCTTAGTGTAATTTTTCGCGTCAGCTTTCATAGGGATTATTCACCTGGCCGCACTCTCTTGCCACGTCGGCTGCAGCAACCCTATCAAGAACCACATCCAATCCAGCCCCCCTTATCACCAACTCAACATCAGATTCCGAAATATCTGAGATAGAACAATTGCGAAATCCTGAAAAAACCACCTCACTACCCTGCTCTCGAGCAGTGTCCAGCTGAGAAGTGAAGTGGGAGAACATAAAGTAATCTTTATCCAGCTTTAGTGCTGGACTACGCCTATCCTCAACGGTCACAATCATCGACTGCCCGTTGGAATCAACCCTTACCGGATCATAAGTTTTTGTTAAAAACAGTCTAATATTCATATTTTTATTTGAAACATACCATGCGCACACTACAATTGTGACCAAGACTTGCAGTGCGACCGTGCTTTCCGTATATGCATGACCTTTATCAATAGAGTTTATTCTGCCGCGGTAACCTGCATGCTTACTACAAAGATCAATATTGCGAGGGTCGATTATGCAAGCGACGACGGACAGTCCGGCATATGCCTTAGAAAGATCTGGAAGAACCTTGCCGCGCAAGTACCTACCAAAGTTGCCCTTGTATAACCAGCTCGATGCAGCCCTCAACTGCAGATCGAATTCTTTGGTTATTTCACTTGGCTTCAGCTCATAAATACCAGCCCCCGCCTTCGATACAAAATGAATCAGCAGAAAGTAGGCAAGCACTATGGAGACGAGCGCAGCACCCAAGAACTCCAAGAGTGCCAGCAAAGTTTGCAGCACAGCTCCAGATATAGCCCAATGAAGAAGTAGCACCAAAACAATCATGGCTGCAAATAATGCGAGCACAGATTTTCTATGCTGAGTGGATAGTTTAAGCAAGCTGTCCGTGTTCAAAGTATCCTCCAAAAATCATTCGACGATTTCTCTAGCCAGTAAAACGATAGAAATGCTCCCTATCGCACCTCTTTTTCCCGCGGCGCCATGCTGTTGTTGACCGGGTTTTTCACGTAGGTGTCGAACCACGTGAGCATTTCGTACACCAGCTGCTCGTTGGACTCCAACGCGGTGTACCAGTGCGGCTCGTTGGGCAGCATCACCAGGCGCGTGGTGCCGCCGTTGCCGCGGATGGCCTGGTACAGCTTGCGCGACTGGAACGGTTCGGTGCCCGGGTTGGCGTCGTCCTCGCCGTGGACCAGCAGCAGCGGCAGCTTGATCTTGTCGGCATAGAAGAACGGCGACGCCTTCAGGTACACGTCCTGTGCCTGCCACACCGAGCGCCGCTCGTTCTGGAAACCGAACGGGGTAAAGGTCTTGTTGTACGACCCGCTGGTGGCCACGCCGGCCTTGAACAGGGTGGTGTGCGCGATCAGGTTGGCGGTCATCAGGCCGCCATGGCTGTGCCCGGTCACGCCGATCCGGTTGCGGTCCACCACGCCCAGGTCCACGGCCTTGTCCACCGCAGCCTTGGCATCGGCTTCCAGCTGCTCCAGGTAGGTGTCGTAGGCATTTTTCGGGTCGCCTACTATCGGGAACGAGGCGTTGTCGATGATCGCGTAGCCGGCCAGCAGCATCAGCCGGTACGGTGCCAGCCGCGTAAAGGTCTGCTGCGAACCGGACACCTGCCCGGCCTGCGCGGCGCTGGCGAAATCGGCCGGGTACGCATACAGGATGGCCGGCACGCGCTGGCCTTCCTTGTAGCCCGGCGGCGTGTACAGGGTGAACGACAGATCCACGCCATCGGCGCGCTTGTAGGTCACCAGCCGCTTCTGGATCTGGCGCACTTCCGGGGTCGGGTCGGTGAGTCGGGTCAGCGCGGTGGCGGTGGAGGCGTACTGTGCTTCCCCTTGCTTCGCCGCGGCGTTGCGCTCGCCCTGCTGGCGCACGAACGCGTTCGGCGGGTCCATCACCGACTGGTGCCAGGTGAGGTAGCGGCCGGGCGTGGCGGTCAGGCCGAGGATCTGCTCATACGCATCGGCGTCGCTGCGGAACAGGCGCTCGGTTTTCAGCGAGCCCAGGTCCAGGCGGTCCAGGAACGGACGATCGCCCTGCGGCGAAGCCCCCTGCCCGCGCAGGAACACGAACGCGCCGTCCTGGCGCACCACGGACGCGCCGTTGGGCAGGCGCGTGAACACCAGGTTGCCCGGGTCGGCGTACTGCTCGTCGCTGGACAGATCCCACAGCAGGCGGCCCTCCTTCTTCGGCTGGTCCACATCGACGATGCGGGTCTGCCGCCAGTGGCGGTTCTCGTCGTTCTCGAACAGGAACGACACCGCCGGATCGGCGCTCCACGCGATGCCTTCGAAGCGCTGCGCGGTGCGCGCGATTTCCTGCGGCTTGCCGTTGAACGGAGCCTTCAGCGACAGCACGCGGTCGCGGTACGGCACCGTCACCTTCCAGTCGCCCTTGTCCATTGCCTCGGCATAGACCAGCGTGGCCGGGTCGGTGGCGCGCCAATCAAAATTACGCGGGCCTTCCGGCACGCCGTGCACCGGCACGCGGTCTGCCAGCGGCAGGCTGGCGATCGCGGCCGCGCGGCCCGTGGTCAGGTCGAGCACGGCCACGTCGTTGGCGAAGCGCTGGTAGGTCACGGCGTGGGAGAACGGCGCCTTCAGGGTCTCGGTCAGCACGTGCACGCCATCCGGTGCCGCGTTGACCTCGTTGTACAGCGCCGGCGTGCCGACGTTGCGCACCTGGCCGGCGGCCACATCGACCACCGCCAGCTGCGACAGCCCGTAGTAGGCAAACAGTTTTTCATCGTGCACGCTGGTCAGCGTATCGCGCGCTTCGTAGGTACTGCTCTCGCCACTGCTGCCGAGCGATTCCTGCACATCCGGGCCACCGGGTCCATTGCCGCTGGTCGGTGCCGGGCCCTGGTTGGCCGGCACCCGCTTGACCAGCAGCTGCTGCCCGCCGCCCAACCACTGCAGGGTGTAGCCGAAGATCGGATTGAGCTGCACATCGGGCACCTGCTTGACCTGGCCGGTCACCGCATCGCCCACCCACAGCTGCACCGAAGTATCCACGGCGTTCTGGAACGCAAATCGCTGGCCATCGGCAGACCACTGCGCCGCACCCGCACAGCCCTGCGGCAAGGCCACCTTGGTGTGCTTGGCAGTGCCCACGTCGACCAGGGTGAAGTCGGCCACGCAGGCCGGGATGCCATAGCCGCCCTGGGTGTCATGGCGGCTGCGGTTCTTCGGCTCCAGGCGCACGCCGGCCAGCTTGAGGTACGGCTGGGCCACGCGCTCGATCGAGGGATAGGTCTGCGCGGTGGTCAGCAGCAGGCGCTGCCCGCTCGGATCCAGGCTGGGCGCCGGTGGCGGCGGGGCCTTGAGCACCTTGAGCAGGTGCTCCGGCGGCTTGGCGTAGTCGGCGAAGGCCGGCGCGGTGGCGAACAGACTGACGGTGGCAACAGCAACGGCTGCGGCCAGGGTGGTACGACGAATCGGCATGTGGGTCCCCTTGCGATGGTGGGCACCCGACGGCAGGGACGTCGCCGGGCAAACGTCGAATCTAGCACCGGGCGTGCGGGTCGGAATGGGCCGAAAGCACTGGCACGCCGCCGCAGGCGCGCCTCGGCGCGCCGTCACTCCAGCGGGCGCGGGGTGCTGGTGAAGGTGTGCAGGCGGTCGCCGTAGAACATGAAGAACAGCTGCAGGGTCATCGGGTGGGTGGCGGTGCCGCCTCTGGCGTGCGGATCGTCGGCCAGGCACTCGATGAGGTCCGAACCGGCGGGAACCGCGTCGCACTGCAGGGCCAGCTGATGGCGTGCGGCAAACCGCTCGACCGCTGCGCGGGAGCCGCCGTCGAGTGCAGCGGCCTGTACCTGCTCGCGCCAGAACGTTTCCCGTGCCTGCAGGTTGCTGCCCGCGCGGAATTCATCCAGCAGACCGCTGTACCACAGCGCCAGTGCGCCCAGGACGACCAGCACCAGATATGCCATTCCCTTGCCCACGTTTCCTTCCTTTGCCGCAGCCTGTACCCGGTTCCGTACCGGACTGCCGGCCACGGTAAGATGACGCTGCAGCCTCGTCAATGGACGCTCCGTGCGCACACTTCACGCCCTTCGCTACATCACGCCCCTTCGCGAGGGCGGCTCCCTGCCCGCCGTGGTCGAGACCGACGACGACGGCATGGTCGTGCTCAAGTTCCGCGGCGCCGGGCAAGGCCCCAAGGCGCTGATCGCCGAGCTGATCGCCGGTGAGATGGCGCGCAGCGTCGGCCTGCCGATCCCGGAGATCATGTTCGTCGAACTCGACCGCGAGTTCGCCCGCACCGAACCGGACCCGGAGATCCAGGACCTGATTCGCGCCAGCGAAGGCACCAATCTCGGCAGCGATTATCTGCCCGGCGCGATCAATTACGACCCGGCGGCCATGCCGGTGGATGCCGAGCTGGCCTCGCGGATCGTGTGGTTTGACGCACTGACCAGCAACGTCGACCGCACCGCGCGCAACCCCAACCTGATGGTGTGGCACCGCACGCTGTATCTGATCGACCACGGTGCGGCGATGTACTTCCACCATGACTGGGCCAACGCGGGCGAAGCCTGCGAAAAGCCGTTCGTGCTGATCCGCGACCATGTGCTGCTCCCGTTCGCCACGCAGATCGCCGAGGTGGACGCGGCACTGGCCGCGCTGCTGCCCGATACCGAGATCGAGCGCATCGTCGGCCTGGTGCCGGACAGCTGGCTGGTTGACGAACCCGGCTTCGACAGCCCGGCGCAGTATCGCCAGGCGTATATCGACTATCTCAAGCGCCGCCTGCAGGTGCGTGCCGTCTTCGTCCAGGAGGCCGTCCGTGCCCACGCTGCACACGTATGACTACGCGGTGATCCGCGTGGTGCCGCGGGTTGAACGCGAAGAGTTCATCAATGTCGGAGTGATCGTGTCGTGCCCGGGTGCCAAACACCTTGAAGCGGCGATCGAAATAGACCCGACGCGGATGCACGCATTCGCCCCGTCCCTGGACCTGGACGCCCTGCAGCCGTGGCTGGATGCCATCGTGGCCATCTGCCGTGGCGACGCGGGCGCCGGCCCGATCGCACAGCTTCCGGCCCGGGCTCGCTTCCACTTCCTTACCGCCAAGCGCAGCTCGGTGGTGCAGATGTCGAGCACGCACGTAGGCCGCACCGCCGACCCGGCCGGCGTGGTCGCGCACCTGCTGACAAAGATGGTACGGGTGCCGTAGCGCCGGGTTCTACCCGGCTGGGTTTCGTTACGGTTCATGCACATTTGACACCAGCCGGGCAGAGCCCGGCTCTACGGGGCTGGCTTTCGTTGCGGTCCATGCACATCTGACACCCGCCGCGTAGAGCCGGGTTCTACCCGGCTGGCTTTCTACGGGGCTGCCTTTCGTTACGGTCCATGCATATCTGACACCAGCCGGGCAGAGCCCGGCTCTACAGGGCTGGCTTTCGTTACGGTCCACGCATAGCTGAGACCAGCCGCGTAGAGCCGGGTTCTACCCGGCTGGCTTTCTACGGGGCTGCCTTTCGTTACGGTCCATGCACATCTGCAGCCGGCCGGGCAGAGCCCGGCTCTACGGGGGTGGGCAGCGACACCAGGCGAAGGGATAGTCGTTCGTGCCGGCCGCCAGTCCGGCACGCACGGGGTTGGTAAGGATGTAGGTTGCTTCGGTCATCAGTTGGCGCTCGTCACGCTGCAGCTGGTCGTAGTAGCCCGGCTGCCACAGCGCGCCCTGGGTCTTGTTCAACTGATTGATCGCTTTTGCCGATCGTGACTTGAACGTGCGCATCACGATCGCTAGCGGCGTTTGGCGCAGGTAGAACATCCAATGGATGTGGTCCGGCATCACCACCCACGCCACGGATTCGGTCCGCCCTTGATCATCCGAGGCGCGCAGCCAGTGGATGACCTCCTGTGCATTCGCTGTATCGACGAACAGGCGGGCGCGTCCTGCTGTCACGGTGGTGACCACGTAGCAGTTGCCGGTGCTGGAAATGCGTCCACGCTGTAGAGAGGGGCTGGCCATGTCTGCATCGTGCGCGCCGTTTCCAAGGCGATGAAGCAGAAGCGTCCGCGGAGGCATGTCAGGGGTTTCCGCGCCGCATTATCTCCGTAGAGCCGGGTTCTACCCGGCTGCCGTCGATTCCATCCACGCCTGACACAAGCCGGGTAGAACCCGGCTCTACGGGGATTGTGAGCAGCCGGGCAGAGCCCGGCTCTACGGGGCTTGTGAGCAGCCGGGCAGAGCCCGGCTCTACGTTACCGGTGGTGCACTCACCGCTTCGGCAGCGCGTAGGCAATCACGTAATCGCCCGCGGGGGTTTCCATGAAGTGGTGGCCGCCGGCCATGATCACCACATACTGGCGCCCACCGAAGGCGTAGATCATCGGGTTGGCCTGGCCACCGGCGGGCAGCTTGGCGTGCCAGAGTTCCTTGCCGGTCTTCAGGTCGATGGCGCGCAGCAGGTCATCGGTGGCCGCGGCGATGAAGATCAGGCCGCTGGCGGTGACCACCGAGCCGCCGTTGTTGGGCGTGCCGATCTCGATCGGCAGACCGGAGCGGATGCCGAACGGGCCGTTGCCGCGGGCACTGCCGAACGGGCGGTCCCACAGGGTCTTGCCGGTGCGCATGTCCACCGCGCGGATGCCACCGTAAGGCGGCTGCTTGCACAGCAGCTTGGTGAACGGCAGGCGCCAGCCGGCGTTGACGTCGATCGCGTACGGCGTGCCGGTCTGCGGGTCCCCTGCCCCTTCGGCGCCGCCCTTGTCGGCGCGCACGTCTTCGCGCGGCACCCAGCCCAGCTTGTCGGCGGTGGCACGCGGCACCAGCAGGTTGTAGTTGGGCATGTCGTTGTAGTTGGCCACGATCACGCCACGACGCGGATCCACGGACACACTGCCCCAATCCGAGCCACCGTTGTAGCCGGGGTACTCGATGGAATGCCGGTCGGCGGTGGGCGGCGTGTAGAAGCCCTCATAGCTGGCCTTGCGGAACTGGATGCGGCACACCAGCTGGTCGATCGGGGTGATGCCCCACATGTCGCGCTCGGTGAGGTCCGGCTTGCGCAGCGTGTGGTACAGCGAGAACAGCTGGGTGGGCGAACGCTGCTCCGGTTCGACACCGCCGGTGGGCACCTTGCGTTCTTCGGCCGGGGTGAGCAGCTGGCCGGTGCGGCGGTCGAGCACGTACATGTCGCCCTGCTTGGTCGGCAGCAGGATCGCCGGCACCTTGCCGGCGGCGGTCGGGAAATCGACCAGCGTGGCCTGCGAGCCCATGTCGTAGTCCCACACATCCTTGCGCACCGCCTGGAAGTGCCAGACCGGCTTGCCGGTGTTGACGTCGATGGCAACCAGCGAGGTGGCGTACTTGTTCTGGTTCTCCGTACGCGACCCGCTCCAGTAGTCGCCTGCCGAATTGCCCATCGGCAGGTACACCAGGCCCAGCTGGTCATCGCCGGTGGCGGTGGTCCACATGTTGGGGGTACCGCGCGTGTAGGTCTTGCCCTGCGACGGCAGGCCGGTCAGTTCGGGCTGGTCCATGTCCCAGGCCCAGCGCAGCTTGCCGGTGATGGCGTCGTAGGCCTGGATCACGCCGGACGGTGCGTCGCGGCGCTGGCCGTCCAGCACCTGGTGGCCGGTGACGATCACGCCCTGCACGATCGCCGGCGGCGAGGTGATCGACACATAGCCGGCCGGGCTGTCGCCCATGCCCAGGGTGATGTCGACCTGGCCGTTGTTGCCGAAGCCCGCGCACGGCTTGCCGGTGGCCGCGTCCACGGCGATCAGGCGGCCATCGAGGGTGCCTTCGATGATGCGGGCCGAACAGGCGCTGCGCGGCAGTTGGGTCAGCACCGGCACCTGCGACTGCCCCGAGGCGAGGTCGGCGGCGACGTCGGCATCGGCGGCCTGCTGCGCGGTCGCGGGTACTTCGTAGTACGACACGCCACGGCACGCGGCGGTGTAGGGAATCGACTTGTCCTTGATCTTCGGATCGAAGCGCCAGCGCTCGGTGCCGTCGGCAGCGTTGAGCGCCACCAGCTGGTTGCGTGCGGTGCACAGGTACAGCGTGTCCCCCACCTTCAGCGGCGTGGTTTCAGCGCCCCAGCGCTTCTGCGGCAGATCGCCGGTACGGAACAGCCACGCCTGTTCGAGCTTGGCCACGTTGTCCGGGGTGATCTGCTGCAACGGCGAGAAGCGGGTGGCCGCGTTGTTGCGACCGTACGCGGCCCAGTCGTCGTCGCCCGGCTTGTCGGCGGGCTGCAGCGGCGCGTCGGCGATGGGCGCCAGCCCGGTGCTGGTCGTCGCCTCGGGGAAGCTGCCGCTGGCCGCGGTGACCCCATGCGGGACGAACGCCAGCGCGAAGGCGGCCACGAACACCAGCGCCAGCACGCCGGCGATGCTGCGCGAAAAGCGACGCGAGAACGGTCGGTCCAGCGTCGGCAACAGCAGTGACAGCACCAGGCCGATGCCGACGATCAGGCCCAGCCGCGGCACCCAGCGCCAGTAGTCGCTGCCCGACTCCCACCACGTCCACAGCAAGGTCCCCACGAACACCGCGCCGAACCACAGCGCACCGGCGCGCCGGTTGCCCCACAGCAGCACGCCGGCCACCAGCAGGCCAACACCGGCCAGCACGTAGTACCAGGAGCCGCCCAGGCTGGCCAGCCATGCGCCCAGCCCGCCCAGTACCAGGCCGAGCAGCATCAGGACGAGGGACAACACGGTCACCAGCGCATGGCGCGGGCGCCGGGCGGTGGACGAAGGATCGGGGCGTGCGGCGCGGGGGGCGGCGGACATCGTGGTCTCCATGCGGCGTGGCGCGAACCGGGTCCGGCCACTGGTGGACTGTCATCGCGGACGCGAATGTCCGCTGGTTCGGGAGCCGTTATCCCACCGCCGCCGTGAAGCACATGCGTTCTTTCAGCGGGCCGCTGCGTTCTTTCAGCGGGCCGCCACGATAGGCAAGGTGCCGCCCCGGAAAGCTGCAGAAACGACGACGCCGGCACAAGGCCGGCGTCGTCGTGGTACTGCCTGTCAGCGCGATCAGCCCTGCGGGGTCTGCTCGTCGGTGGCGGCAGGTTCGGCCGCAGCGGCCTCCCCGGCAACCGGCACCACGTCCACCGGTTCGTCGTCACCGATCGACGCGTCCATGCGTTCAACCGCCTGCAGCTTCTCGTCCTTGGACAGACGGATCAGGGTGACGCCCTGGGTGTTGCGACCGACGCGGCTGATTTCCGAACCACGGGTACGCACCAGGGTGCCGCCATCGGAGATCAGCAGCACTTCATCGGCTGCGCCCATCAGCACCGCGCTGACCAGCTTGCCGTTGCGCTCGGTGGTCTGGATGCCGATGACACCCTGGGTGCCGCGGCCCTTGCGCGGGTAATCCGGCAGCGGGGTGCGCTTGCCGTAGCCGTTCTCGGTGGCGGTCAGGATGTACAGCATGGTGTCGTCGTCGCCGACCTCGATCACGGCATCGCCGTTCTCGATCACGGTTTCTTCGACGCTGCCGTCGTCCTCGCTCTCGTCCTCGTTGCCGCCGGCACTCTCGGCCACGATCAGACTCACGACCTCTTCGCCCTTGGCCATCTTGATGCCGCGCACGCCGGTGGCGGTACGGCCCATCGAGCGGACCTTGTCTTCGCCGAAGCGCACGGTCTTGCCGTTGGAGGCGAACAGCAGGATGTCGCGCTCACCGTCGGTCAGGCCGACGCCCACCAGCGCATCGCCTTCGTCGAGGTTGATCGCGATCTTGCCGCGCGCCAGGCGGAAGGCGAACTCGCTGAGCGGGGTCTTCTTGACGGTGCCGTTGCGGGTGGCGAAGAACACGAACTGGCGTTCGGCGTACTCGCGCACCGGCAGCACGGCCTGCACCCGCTCACCGGGCTCCAGCGGAATCCAGTTGATGATCGGGCGGCCACGCGCATTTGAACCGGCTTCGGGCAACTGGTGCACCGGCAGCCAGAACACCTTGCCGGCGCTGGTGAAGGTCAACAGCGTGTCGTGCGTGTTGACCAGCCACAGCTGCTCGATGAAATCCTCTTCCTTGGTCGAGGCCGCGCTGCGGCCACGGCCGCCACGACGCTGGGCACGGTAGGCGCTGACCGGCTGGCGCTTGACGTAACCGGCGTGCGACAGGGTCACCACCACGTCTTCCGGGGCGATCAGGTCGAGGATGTCCAGGTCTTCTTCGCTGTGGCGGATCTCGGTGCGGCGTTCGTCGCCGAACTCGGTACGCACGTTGATCAGCTCTTCGCGGATGACCTGCAGCAGGCGGTCCGGATCTTCCAGGATGTGGATCAGCCCGGCGATGGTTTCCAGCAGCAGCTTGTACTCTTCGGTCAGGCGATCCTGCTCCAGCCCGGTCAGGCGGTGCAGACGCATTTCCAGGATCTGGGTGGCCTGGATCTCGGTCAGCTGGTAGCCGCCGGTGATCAGGCCCACGCCCTTGGGCAGGTCTTCCGGACGCGAGGTTTCCGCACCGGCAGCGCCCAGCATCGACCCGACCAGGCCCGGCTCCCACAAGCGCGCCAGCATGCGCTCGCGTGCTTCACCGGGATTGGGCGAGGTCTTGATCAGTTCGATCATCTCGTCGATGTTGGCCAGCGCAACGGTCAGGCCTTCCAGCACGTGGGCACGGGCGCGCGCCTTGCGCAGCTCGTACACGGTGCGGCGGGTGACCACTTCGCGGCGATGGCGCACGAACGCCTCGAGCATCTGCTTGAGGTTCAGCAGCTGCGGGCGGCCATCGACCAGCGCCACCATGTTGATGCCGAACACCGACTCCATCTGGGTCTGCTGGTAGAGGTTGTTCAACACAACTTCCGCCGACTCGCCGCGCTTGATCTCGATGAAGATGCGCATGCCGTCCTTGTCGGACTCATCGCGCAGTTCGCTGATGCCTTCGAGCTTCTTTTCCTTGACCAGCTCGGCGATCTTCTCGATCAACCGGGCCTTGTTCACCTGGTACGGGATCTCGGTGACGATGATCGATTCGCGGCCGTTGTCGGCCACTTCGATCTCCGCCTTGGCGCGGATGCGCACCCGGCCACGCCCGGTCCGGTAACCGGCAACGATGCCGGCGGTACCGTTGATGATGCCCGCGGTCGGGAAGTCCGGGCCCGGGATGTACTCCATCAGGCCGTCGACGTCGATCTCGGGGTTGTCGATCAGCGCGATGCAGGCGTTGATGGACTCGGTGAGGTTGTGCGGCGGGATGTTGGTCGCCATGCCCACCGCGATACCGGCCGAACCGTTGACCAGCAGGTTCGGGAACCGGGTCGGCATGACCGTCGGCTCCAGTTCCTTTTCGTCGTAGTTGGGCTGGAAATCGACCGTTTCCTTGTCGAGGTCGGCCATCAGCTCATGGGTGAGCTTGGACATGCGGGCTTCGGTGTATCGCATGGCCGCGGCGGAGTCGCCGTCGACCGAACCGAAGTTACCCTGGCCATCGACCAGCATGTAGCGCAGCGAGAACGGCTGTGCCAGACGCACCAGCGTGTCGTACACCGACTGATCGCCATGCGGGTGGTACTTACCGATGACGTCACCGACGATACGGGCCGACTTGAAGTAAGGCTTGTTGCTGTGCGCGTTCAACTCGCTCATCGCGAACAGCACGCGGCGATGCACCGGCTTGAGGCCATCGCGCGCATCCGGGAGGGCGCGGCCCACGATCACGCTCATCGCGTAATCGAGGTAACTCTTGCGCATCTCGTCTTCCAGGTTGACCTGGATGATTTCCTTGGCGGTTTCTGCCATTCGGGTTCCGTTGTCTGGGAGCGGTCCAGTCCGTCGCGCCAGCCCTTTCGGGGCGGTCGCGCCGGAATCTCGATTAACCGGCGAAGTCTACCACAACGGGCCGTTTTCCGCCTGCTTTTACGGGCGTTTTACCGGCAAGAATCAGGAACTTACGGGGGCGTTGCGGGTATGGGCGGGGCGGGGCCGTGAAAGGCATACCGGCCAGCGACCGGGACCTGCCCGGAAGGGGGCCAGGCCACCCTCCCGATTCCGGTAGGCCACGACCGTTGGTCGTGGCACATGGCGGCGGAAATCAGCCGAACGCGGCCTGCATGTTGGCCACCGTCGGGCTCAGGATCACCCCGCGCTCGGTCACGATGGCATCGATCAGGCTGCCCGGGGTGACGTCGAACACCGGGTTCCACGCGGCGATGCCCTCGGCCACGGTGCGCGTGCCCCCTACCCCATACAGCTCGCCCGGATCGCGCTGCTCGATCTCGATCTGCTCGCCGTCGGCGGTGTCCATGTCCACCGTGGAGGACGGGGCCACCACCATGAACTTGACCCCGTGGTGGCGGGCGGCGATGGCCAGCTGGTAGGTGCCGATCTTGTTGGCGGTGTCGCCGTTGGCGCAGATGCGGTCGGCGCCGACGATCACCCACTGCACCGCGCCGGTCTTCATCAGGTGCGAGGCGGCCGAATCGGCGATCAGGGTGGCGTCGATGCCGTCCTGCTGCAGCTCCCAAACGGTCAGGCGCGCGCCCTGCAGCCACGGCCGGGTTTCGCCGGCAAAGACCTTGGCGATGCGGTGCTGGGCCATGCCGGCGCGGATCACGCCCAGTGCGGTACCGAACCCGGCGGTGGCCAGCGAGCCGGTATTGCAGTGGGTAAGCACGCCACTGCCGGCCTCGATCAGGCCGGCGCCGAGCGCGCCCATGTGGCGGTTGGCGGCCAGGTCTTCATCGGCGATGGCCTGGGCCTCGGTGGCCAGCACCTGCTGCCAGTCGGCACCGGCCGGGGCCAGCGCGCGACGCATGCGGGCCAGCGCCCAGGCCAGGTTGACGGCGGTCGGGCGGGACGCGTTGAGCCGCTGCAGGGCCGGTTCCAGCTTGGCCAGCGCCTGCGCGCCATCGTCGGCCTGCACCCCGGCCGCGGCCAGCACCACGCCCCAGGCGGCGGCAATGCCGATCGCCGGCGCGCCGCGCACGGTGAGTGCATGGATGGCCTCGGCCACGGCGTCACTGTCGCGGCATTCCACGTGCTCCACCACGAACGGCAGCTTGCGCTGGTCGAGCAATTGCAGGGTATCGCCGGTCCACAGGATCGGGCGGATATGGTCGTAGCGGGCGTAATCGATGTCGGTGGATGCGTTCATCGCGCCATTGTAGCGGCGCACGCCCACGCCGCCAAAGCGGCTCAGTTGACCTGGAATTCGGCGCGGCAGCCGTTGTCCACCCAGACCCCGCGCGCGTCCCAGCCCCAGCCGCGGCCTTCCTCGCACGGGCTGCCCGACAACTGTTTGGACAGGCGTGCACCCTTGCCGATGGTCGCTCCGCAGAAACGGCGCTGGCGCGACTTGGATTCGCACACCAGCGTGCGCGGCGCATCCAGGAAACCGGAGCCGTCGGCGGCCCCCACTTCGAAGTCGCCCTGGCAGCCGCGCGTCACCCATACTTCGTTGCGCCGCACGCCCCAGCTGTGGTTTTCGCGGCAAGGCATCGCCGACAGCTGGCGCAGCAGCCGTACCGGTGCGCCCTGCAATGCCACCGGGCAGCTCTGCGGCCGGCCACTGGATTCGCAACGCAGCACCCGGCGCACCTGCCGTGCAGCACCGGTACTGGCGCCGCCTGCCGGTCGGCTACGGAATTCGGCACGGCAGCCCAGCGTCACCCACACGCCGGACCGATCGGTGCCCCATTCGGTGCCACGGATGCAACTGCTGTCCGACAGCTGGCGCACCAGGTCCACGCCGTTGGCCACGGGCATGTCGCAGTGCACCCATTCCATGTCACGCGACTGGCAACGCACCACCTGCGCTTCGTACCCGGTCTGGTCGGCCATCGCCGTGGCCGGCAGCACGCTGCTGCACAGCACCAGCGTCCACCACGTCCACGTCCAGCGCGGCGCGCTCCATGACGGCAGTTCGGCAACTTCCCACAGCTTCATCAACGCATTCCCCGCCGCAACTGAACGATCACGCGCCTACCTTCAGGCATGCGCTGTGATCAGAGCATCATCGTGCAGGTCGCGCAAGGCGTACACGCGACAATCACGCAGCTTACGGGTTCAGGCGTGGGCGAAATCGATTGCCAGTACGTCCGCAATCTGCGTGGTGCGGTTCATCGCCATCAACAGGCGGTCCACCCCGACCGCAACACCGGCGCAATCGGGCAGGTGAGGCAAGGCCTGCAGCAACGGCTCGTCCAGCGGCGGCAACACGGCTCCACGCGCTGCACGCACGGCATGGTCGCGGATGAAGCGCGCGCGTTGTTCAGCGGCGTCGTTCAGCTCGTGATAGCCGTTGGCCAGTTCCACCGCGCCGAGGTACAGCTCGAAGCGCTCGGCCAGCGGGGGCGTGCCCGGGCGAATACGCGCCAGCGCGGCCTGGCTGGCCGGCCAGTCGTGCACGACGGTCATGCGGTCGTCATCGAACGTGGGCTGGATGCAATGGGTCATCAGCAGGTCCAGCCAGTCGTCGCGGGTGAGGCCCTCGGCATCGATGCGCACCGACGCCAGGGGTGCCTGCAGCTGTTCCAGCGGCGCGTCGAACGGGTCAACGCCCAGATGCTGCTGATACAGGCTGCGGTAGTCGACCACGCGCAGATCGGCGGTGCGCTGCACCAGGCCGAGCGCGGCGCGGACCAGCGCAACGGTTTCCTCGATCAGGCGGTGGTGGTCCCAGCCCACCCGGTACCACTCCAGCATGGTGAACTCGGGGTTGTGACGGCCACCGGCTTCGCCGTTGCGGAACACCCGGCCAAGTTCGTAGCAGTCGCCCACGCCGGCGGCGAGCAGGCGCTTGAGCGGGTACTCGGGCGAGGTGCGCAACCAGCGTTGCGCGCTGCCGGCGTCAACGTGGCCACTGAAGCGGGTGTGGAAGCTGTCGATGTTCGGCTCGGTGTTGCCGGCCGCCGACAGGATCGGCGTTTCTACTTCCAGCACATCGCGCGCGGCGAAGAACGCCCGGATCAACGCGTTCAGCGCGGCGCGCTGGCGCAGCGCGGCGATCATGCGCGCGCGTCCTTCAGCCGCTGCGCGAGTGGCAGGGTGAGCAGGTCGCGGGTGTCGTCGACGTAACCGGTGGCCAGGTACAGCCGCCGTGCCAGTTCATTGTGGTGGTTTACTTCCAGCCGCATGCGCGCCACCCCGCGCGCATTGGCGCGCTGTTCCAGGATGGCCAGCGCCTGCTTGCCGCGCCCACGTCCGCGCGCGGCATGACGCAGGTACAACTCGTCGAGCAGCGCGAAATGACCGCCCTGCTCCAGGCTGAAGCCCATCGCCAGCGCCGCATAGCCCACCACGCTGCCCGCCTCGTCCAGCCACAGCAGCACTTCGCCGTTGCGCGGGTCTTCCAGCAGCGCGGCCAGCGCGATGCGAACCCGCGCGTCGTCGAAGTCGAGCTGGTCTTCGGCGTAGAACTCGCGCATCAGCCCGATCAGCAGGTCGGTGTCGGCCACGGTGGCCAGGCGGAAGTCGAGGACGGCAGTGTGCATGGGGTTCTCCGGTGATGCGGGACGGCGGGGCGCAACGGCCCCGCCGTGGGTTCAGTGCTGCGCCAGGAACGCGACCAGGCGGTCTTCGTCCCACACCTCGACGCCCAGTTCCCCGGCCTTGGTCAGCTTGGACCCGGCTTCGGTGCCGGCCACCACGAACGCGGTCTTTCTGGAGACGCTGCCGGACACCTTGGCGCCCAACGCTTCCAGCCGCGCCTTGGCCTCGTCACGGGTCATCTGCGCCAGCGTGCCGGTCAGCACCACGGTCTGGCCATCCAGCGGGCCGGCCACCTGTTCGGTCTGCTCCGGCGCGCGGGTCAGCAGCGTGCGGCGGTAGTCGTCGGCCTTGAGCAGCATCTGTGCATGGCCATCGCGGTCCAGCCAGTCGGCCAGGCCAAGCGCCACTTCGTTGGGCAGCCCGGCCGCCACGAAACGCACGGGCTCGGCGTCGACCAACGCGGCCGCATCGGGCAACACGGCGGTGAGCTTTTCGGCACGCAGGCGGGTGATGCCGGGAATCTCGGCCTCCACCAGCACCTGGGCGAAATCCAGGCCGTCGCGCAGCTTGGCCGACGGCGCGTGCGTATCGCCAATGCGCACCTGGCCGACCTGCAGCAACGCATCGATGGCGTTCTGGTTGCCGGACTGCTCGAAGAAGTGGCCCAGCGAGCGCGCCACTTCCCCGCCGATGTCCGGCACGCGCTTGAACAGCGGCCACGGCAGGTGGCGGATCAGCTCGAGGTCGCCGAACCAGGTCGACAGCCCCTTGGAGGTGTTTTCACCAACGTTCTCGATGCCCAGCGCGAACAGCAGCCGTTCCAGCGTGGTGTCGCGGCTGGCGTCGATTGCCGCGATCAGGTTGTCGGCCCAGCGCGTGGCGATCTTCCTGGTGTTCCAGGCAAAGGCGGCCGGCATTGCCAGTGCCTTGGCACGCCAGCCGGCGTCGTTGCCATCAAGCTGCAGGATGGCGCGCAGGTAGTCGCCGCTGCCTTCCGGCGGCAGGTGCAGGCCGATCTGCGCCGCAAGGGCCTCGGGCGTTTCAGCGTCCAGCACCAGCTTCAGGTGCAGCAGCTGGTCGCGGGTGAGCCGGTACAGGTCGGCCACGCCGCGCACGATGCCGGCGTCCACCAGGGTTTCGATGTACTTGCCGCCCAGGCCGTCGATGTCCATGGCGCGGCGCGAGGCGAAGTGCGCGATGGCTTCCTTGCGCTGCGCCGGGCAGCTCAGTTCACCCGAGCAACGCCACACGGCCTCGCCCTCTTCGCGCACGATCTCCGACCCGCACACCGGGCACTGCGCCGGCATCTGCCAGGGCGTGGTGCCGGCCGGACGACGCTCGGCGATGACGCTGACCACTTCGGGAATCACATCGCCGGCACGGCGCACGATCACCGTGTCGCCCACGCGCACGTCAAGGCGCTGGATCTGGTCGGCGTTGTGCAGGGTGGCGTTGGAGACGATCACCCCCGCCACGGCCACCGGATTCAGGCGCGCCACCGGGGTGGCCGCGCCGGTGCGGCCGATCTGGATCTCGATCGCCTCCACCGTGGTGGTCTGTTCCTGGGCGGGGAATTTGTGCGCGATCGCCCAACGTGGCGCGCGCGACACGAACCCCATGGTTTCCTGCCCGGCGCGGTCGTCCAGCTTGTAGACCACGCCGTCGATGTCGAAGGCCAGCCCGTCGCGGCGTTCGCCGATGTCACGGTAATAGGCCAGCAGGCCGGCGCTGCCTTCCACCACCTGGCACAGGTCGCTGACCGGGAAGCCCCACGCGCGCAGCTGCGCCAGCGTGGCCGAATGGGTGGGCGGCAATTCACCGCCCTCTACCTGCCCGGTGCCGTAGGCGTAGAAGCTGAGCTTGCGCCGGGCGCTCATCTTCGGGTCCAGCTGGCGCAGCGAACCGGCCGCGGCGTTGCGCGGGTTGGCCAGCACCTTGCCGTCGTGCAGGCGCGCCTGCGCGTTGTAGGCCTCGAAATCGGCGCGCGCCATGTACACCTCACCGCGCACCTCGAGCACGTCCGGCCAGCCGGCGCCCTGCAGCACCTGCGGAATCACCGCGATCTGGCGCAGGTTGGCGCTGACGTCCTCGCCGGTGCTGCCATCGCCACGGGTGGCGCCCTGCACGAAGCGCCCGTTCTCGTAGCGCAGGCTGATGGCCAGGCCGTCGAGCTTGGGTTCGGCGGAGAAGTACAGCGCATCGCGGCGCAGGCGCTCGCTGATGCGGCGCACGAAATCCTGCACTTCCTCGTCGCTGAAGGCATTGCCCAGCGACAGCATCGGCACGGCATGGCGCACTTCGGCAAACCGCGACGAGGCCTTGCCGCCCACGCGCTGGGTGGGGGAATCGGCAACGGCCAGTTCCGGGTGGGCCAGCTCCAGTGCTTCCAGCTCGCGCACCAGGCGGTCGTACTCCGCATCCGGAATCAGCTGCTCGTCGCGCTCGTGGTAGGCCGTGCCGGCATCGTCGATCTGGCGGCGCAGTGCCTCGGCACGTTCAGCGGGGCTGGGGCTCATCCGGGAGGGATCCTGAAAGGGCTGTTGATTTTATGGCCTGCGGTGCCCGGCAGCCACCCCGCACCGGTGCCGCGTGGCTATTGCCGGCAACCCGGCACAGGGTTAGCGTGCGCCAAGTCCCTCTGTGCAGGTGTTACGTGACCGTTGCCGCCCCTTCCCGCCGTTCGTTCCTGCAGTTGGCCGGCACCGGCCTGGCCTTGTCCGGGCTGGGCGTGTCGACGGTGTCGGCCGCCACGCCGCGTGCCAGCGCCGGCGGCGGCCCGGTGCTGCTGAACTTCAACGAATGCCCGTATGGCCCGGCGCCGGTGGCGCAGGCCGCGGCGCGCGAGATCGTGGCCCGTAGCGGGCGCTATCTGTTCGCGCTGGCCGGTGAGCTGCGCGACCTGTTCGCCCGCCAGGAAGGCATCGGCAAGGACCACGTGCGGCTGTACCCGGGCTCCAGCGAGCCACTCAACCGTGCCGCGATGCTGTGGACCTCGGCCAGCGCCGGGCTGGTGGTGGCCGACCCCACCTTCGAAGCGCTGGGCGACCTGGCCGCCGCGCGCGGCGCCACCGTGGCCAAGGTTCCGCTGCGCGAGGACGGCGCGCATGACGTGCGCGCGATGGCCGCTGCGGCCGCACGGATCAATGCCGGCCTGCTGTACCTGTGCAATCCGAACAACCCCACCGGGTCGATCACCCCGGCCGCGGACATCGCCTGGCTGCTGGCCAACAAGCCCCGGCAGACGCGGGTGCTGGTCGACGAGGCCTACCTGCAGTACAGCGAGCAGCGCTCGGTGATCGCCCAGGTGACTCAGCGCGACGATGTGATGGTGCTGCGTACGTTTTCCAAACTGTACGGCATGGCCGGGTTGCGCCTGGGCGTGGCCGCGGCGCACCCGGACCGACTGCGCGAACTGGCCAGCCTGGGCGACAACCCGCTGCCGGTCACCGCGCTCGCGGCCGGGCTGGCCAGCCTGCGCGCGCCGGGCCTGGTGGCGCAGCGCAAGGCAGAGAACACGCAGGTGCGGCAGGCCACCGTGGCCTGGCTGGCCGCGCGCGGATTTTCCTGTGTGCCGACCGAAGCGAACTGCTTCGTGGTGGACGTCAAGCGCGATGGCAGCGCGTTCGCGTCGGCCATGGCCGAGCATGGCGTGGTGATCGGCCGCAGTTGGCCGATCTGGCCGCAGCGGGTGCGGGTGACCGTGGGCACGGCGGCGGAAATGGCGCGGTTTCGCGACGCGTTCGCCGCAGTCACCTGATAGCGCCGACCGTCGGTCGGCTGCTCTATGCCCACCGCGTTTGGATTACCAGCGCGGGGCTTTGGTCAGTGGCGGCGCCTGGTGCTGGCGATCGTAGGCGCGCAGTTCGTCACGGATGTGCGCGATGCGCTGGCGGCCCAGGGCATTGCGGCTGTCGTCCAGCACCACACCGTCGAGCAGTTCGCCCATGCGCTGCACGGTCGGCAGCATCTTTTCCCACGCGTCCAGCGCGGTCAGCGGCGCCGGCAGGGTGAGGAAGAAGGCGATCGCCGGCGTTTCCATCTCGCGGATGTTGGCCATGTCGAAGCTGCCCGGCTTCATGATGCTGGCCATGGAGAAAATCGGACCGCGCTCGGGATGGCCTTCGACCAGGCGGTGGAACACGTTCATGTGGCCAAACACCAGGCCGGTCTTTTCAGCGGCCACGACGATGTCTTCGCCACGCAGCTGTTCACCGGCGCGGGCGGCCACGAACAACGACACGATCTTGTCGAAATCCTGGCTGGCGCGCTTGCCCAGGTCGCTGGCGGCGCCATCGACGTCGGGCAGACCCAGTTCGGGCTGGGTCACGCCGTCCTCGCCGGTGCTGCCAGCGGCGGCATCGCTGCCCTCGCCTTCGCCCAGGCTCGGCTCACGGCGCGCGCCGGTACCGCTCTCGGCGGTGTCGACGCGACGACCCTGCGATTTTTTCTTCGGACGGCCAAACAGGAAGATCGCGGCGATCAACAGCAGGCCGGCGGCCAGGATGCCGATGCGGAGCAGTGCCATGTCGGACATTCGGTGGGGGTCTCCGGCTAAATACGTTCAGGTACTAAGGATGGCACGTCAGGCGGCGCCCGCCAATCGTGCCGCCTCTTCCAGGTCCACGCTGACCAGGCGGCTGACGCCCGGTTCGCGCATGGTCACGCCCGACAACTGGTGCGCCGCTTCCATGGTGGCCTTGTTGTGGCTGACGAACAGGAACTGCACCTTTTCACTCATTTCCTTGACCATGTTGGCCAGGCGGCCGACGTTGGCTTCATCCAGCGGCGCGTCCACCTCGTCCAGCAGGCAGAACGGCGCCGGGTTGAGCTGGAAGATCGCAAACACCAACGCCACCGCGGTCATCGCCTTCTCGCCACCGGACAGCAGCGAGATGCTGGACACGCGCTTGCCAGGCGGCCGCGCCATGATGGCTACACCGGTGTCGAGAAGGTCTTCACCGGTCAATTCCAGGTACGCATGGCCACCGCCGAACAGGCGCGGATAGAGCTGCTGCACGCCGGCATTGACGCGGTCGAAGGTGTCCTTGAAGCGGCCGCGGGTTTCACGGTCGATCTTGCGGATGGCGTCTTCGAGGGTTTCCAGCGCGGTGGTCAGGTCGGTGTTCTGCGCATCCAGGTACTCCGAGCGCTGCGACGCTTCGCCGTATTCCTGGATGGCGGCCAGGTTGACCGGCTCCAGGCGGCGCATGCGGCCATCGATCTGGTGCTCCGTCTGTTCCCAGTCGGTCACGCGGGCGTCTTCGGGCAGCGTGTTGATCACGTCCTGCAGCACGAAGCCGGCCTTCTCCACCGACGCCGACAGCTGCTCGGCGCTCAGCACCAGCGCCTGCTGGTCCAGCTTGCGCTGGGAGATGCGCTCGCGCTGGGCCAGTGCCTGCTCGTCGCGCTTGTGGCGGGTCTGTTCGAAATTCCGCAGCTCGGCGTCGATACCGTCCAGCAGGGTGCGCGCTTCGCCCAGTACGCGGTCGGCGCGCACGCGTTCGCCGAGGGCATTCTGGTGCTCGGCCTGCAAGGTCTGCACGGGCGAATCGCCCTGGTCCAGCTGCGAATGCAGCTCGCCCAGGCGCGTGTCGAGCTGGCCACGCTGGATGCTCATGCGCTCCAGCGCCTGGCTCAGCGAGGCTATCTGGGTGCGCTGCGATTCCAGCGTCAACGCCAACGAATGCGCGCTCTCACGCACGTTGCGGGCCTGGTCACGGGCCTGGTCGCGGGCATCGGTGAGCTGGCGGCGTTCGCCTTCCAGCGCCGCCCGCACCGCTTCCAGGTCGCCCATGCTGGTGACCGCATCGTCCAGCCGCGCACGGGCCTCGCGTACCTGTTCGCGACCGGTATCCAGGGTTTCCTGCAGCTGCAGCAGTTCGCCTTCAATGCGGTCGATGCGGGTCCGCGCCGCTTCTACCTTGCCCTGCTGGCTCTGCAGCTGGCCACCCAGTTCGGACACGCTGCGATGGGCCTGGTACAGCTGCCGCTGCGCGTCTTCGCGATGTTGTTCGCCGGCCAGCAGCTGCTCGCGGAACGCGGACAGCTGCTGCTCCAGCTCGGCCTCGCGCTCCTGCAACGTGTCGATCTGACCGCGCAGGGTGACGATCTCGCGCTCGCGCAGCAGCGCGCCCTGCTTGGCCGCGCCGGAGCGCGAGACGCGCACCCAGCCGTCACCCAGGCGCTCACCACCGCGGGTGATGACCGAGTCGCCCTCGCCCAGCGTGGCATGCAGGGTGCGCGCGGCGTCCAGGTCTTCGGCGGCATGCAGCCGGGCCAGCAGTCGGCGGATCGCGGTGGGGCCCTGCACCTTGGCCGCCAGCGAGGTCGGTGCCACGCTGAGCGGCGCCTGGCTGTCGGAGACCAGCGCAATGCGGCCCTCGCCCAGCTCGGCCAGTTCGGCCACCAGCTGTTCGGGGGCGTCTACCAGCACGCCTTCGATCAACTGGCCAAGCGCGCTTTCCACGGCGTTTTCCCAGCCGCTTTCCACGGTCAGGCGTTCGCCGACGCGCGCGCCCGAATCCAGCCCGCGCGCCTTCAGCCAGGCCACCGCCGCGCCCTGCTCCTGGCCCAACGCGGCCTGCTGCAGGGTTTCCAGCGACGACAAGCGGCCGCGCGCGGCCTGGGCCTGCTTGCGGATCTCGGCCAGTTCGGTCTGCCCGGTGCGCTGGCGGTCCTGCAGGACGGCCACGGCCTGCTTGCGTTCTTCAACCTGCTCGTTGAGGCCGTCCAGCGCCTCCTTCTGGGTCTGGTGCTGCAGGTGCAGTTCTTCGAACACCTCGGCCAGCGCGTCCAGGTCCAGGCTGGCGCGTTCGGCGCTCAGCGCTTCGCGGCGGCGGTCGGCTTCCAGCACCTGGCGGTCGAGGTAGTCGACGCGGGTGCGTTCGACTTCACCGGCGCGCGAGGCTTCGGAGGTGCTGCGGGTGTGGGCTTCCCAGCGCTGCTGCCAGTCGGCCAGGCGGGCCTCGGCGTCACGCAGGGCTTCCTGCTTGATTTCGTTTTCTTCCTGCAACTGTTCCAGGCGCGGCTCGGCCTCGTCCACGGCGTCGCGCAGGACCATCAGTTTGGCTTCGTCGCCGCTGATGTGCTGGCCCAGTTCGGCCAGGGCCTGCTGGGCTTCATCGCGCGCCTTGTTGAGGCGCTGCGACATTTCGCGCTGGTGCTGGATCTGCTGTTCGAGGCGGGCCAACGTGCTGCCCACCTGGTACACCTCGGCCTGGGCGGTGCTGAGCGCATCGGCGGCTTCTTCGCGGCGCACGCGGCTGGTTTCGATGCGGGCTTCGGCGTCGCGCTGTTCGGCGATGAACTGCTGCAGGCGGGTTTCTTCCTGCGAAAGCGCTTCGCGCAGGCCGCCGAGGCGGCCATCGAGGCCGCGGTATTCCAGCGCCTTCCACTCGGCATCCTTGACCCGGCGCTCTTCCTGCAGGGCCTGGTATTGCTCGGCCTGGCGCGCCTGGCGCTTGAGGTGCTCGAGCTGCTTGCCGATCTCCTCGCGCAGGTCGCCAAGGCGGTCGAGGTTTTCGCGGGTGTGGCGGATGCGGGTTTCGGTTTCCTTGCGGCGTTCCTTGTACTTGGAGATGCCGGCGGCTTCTTCCAGGTACACGCGCAGGTCTTCGGGGCGCGCTTCGATGATCTGGCTGATCATGCCCTGTTCGATGATGGAGTAGCTGCGCGGGCCGAGGCCGGTGCCGAGGAACAGGTCGGTGATGTCGCGGCGGCGGCACTTGGTACCGTTGAGGTAGTAGTTGCTGCTGCCGTCGCGGCTGACCTGGCGCTTGACCGAGATTTCGTTGAAGGAGGCGTACTCGCCGGTGATGGTGTGGTCGGTGTTGTCGAAAATCAGTTCGACAGTCGCCTGGGACACGGGCTTGCGTGCGGAGGAGCCGGAGAAGATGACGTCGGTGAGCGAGTCACCGCGCAGGCGGCTGGCCGAGCTTTCGCCCATGACCCAGCGGACGGCATCGATGATGTTGGACTTGCCACAGCCATTGGGCCCCACCACGCCGGTCATGTTGGTCGGCAGGTGCAGGGTGGTCGGGTCGACGAAGGATTTGAAACCGGACAGCTTGATCGTGGACAGACGCATGGCGGGATTGGTTTCCGGGGCAAGGGCCTGAAGCGACCCCCGCCAGGGTGGATGTCGGAGCGATTCCCACCCTCAAGCCATTGATGTTGCTGGATTTCAATGGCCCCAAGGGCGACGCGATAGCCTGAGTATAACGGGGCGGGTGTTCCACGGGCTGTGGGGGGGTGGGTTGGGGTTGGTTAGAAGCGAAGGGCGGGAGCCGGGGCCAGAGCAGGAGCTGGAGCCAAAGCCTTTGCGTGCTGGCTCCGTCTGGGCGGTCGGGGTGGGCGGGGTCGCGGGACACGCCGTAAATCCCGCTCCGCGGTCCGGCCCAGCCGCTGGCGGCTGTGCGTTCGAGCGCTTGCGAGGCAGTGCCTCGCAAGCAATGCGCCCTCACCCCTGGAGGCTCGTGGGCGCCATCCATGGCGCCCAACGGTCCCGCGACCCCACCCACCCCGACCGTCGATAGTGGGTCGGTGCGCAGGGGAAAGGCCGAAGCCGGATTTCCCACGTTGCCTTGCGACGTGACCTGGAGCGTCGAAGTAAATGGGAATTGGGGGGTAGAGCCACGCCACCTCACCCATCACGCAACCCTATCGACCGCTTCTCGCCCCAGCCACGCATGGCGTGGCTCTACCCGCCCGCACCGGACATCCTGGCGGGAGGGTGTCGGGTGGCCTTGGCCGGGACCGTTGGGCGCCATGGGTGCGGCGCATGCGCCGGACGGGTTGGGCAGGACGCCCAACCCCGGTCTTGCCGTTTGTGCAGGACTGCACAAACGAGCAAGGCGTCCACGAGCCTCCAAGGATGGATTTACGGCGTGTCCCGGCCAAGGCCACCCGGCACCCTCTCACCGGACGAACCAAAGCGCCAGCACCTGCCGTTGATCTGGCTTCAAGCTTCTAAGCTTTTAAAAAACCAACCCCCAAACACAAAAACGGGCACCCTTGCGGGCACCCGTTCTGGTGACGCCAGCCTTTCGGCCGGAATCAGGCCTTTTCGGCTTCCACAACCACCTTGACGGTGGTTTCCACGTCGGCGTGCAGGTGAACAGTCACCTCGTACTCGCCCACGTTGCGGAAGGCGCCTTCACCCAGGATCACTTCGCTCTTTTCCAGCGGCAGGCCGGCCTTGGTGAAGGCTTCGGCGATGTCGCGCGGGCCAACCGAACCGTACAGCTTGCCTTCCGTCGACGCGTTGGCGGCGATGGTGACGCTCTTGCCTTCCAGCTGTGCCTTGCGGGCTTCGGCGTCAGCGTGGATCGACTGGGCCTTGGCTTCGTAGTCGGCGCGCTTGGCTTCGAACTCGGCAACGTTGGTGGCGGTGGCCGGAACGGCCTTGCCGGTCGGGACGAGGAAGTTGCGGCCGTAGCCCGGCTTCACGTCGACCAGATCGCCCAGACCGCCGAGGTTGGTGACCTTCTGGAGAAGAATCAGCTTCATGGTGTAGCTCCAAATATGTATTCGTTAGCGAGGCGTGGCCCCGCAGCGATGGCTGTCCGAATATCCGAACGGTAGACCGTGAAACCGCCCGACGCTTTGCAGCGCGGGCGGCCAGGTCCACGAAAGCGGCGACCGAAGCCGCCGGCTTTCATCAGACGTCGTGGTTGTCGGTGTACGGAATCAGGGCCAGGAAACGGGCGCGCTTGACGGCCGTTGCCAGCTGGCGCTGGTACTTCGACTTGGTACCGGTGACGCGGCTCGGCACGATCTTGCCGTTCTCGGTCAGGTACTGGCGCAGGGTGTTGAGATCCTTGTAATCGATCTCCTTGACACCTTCGGCCGTGAACTTGCAGAACTTGCGGCGACGGAAGAACTTGGACATGTCAGTGCTCCTTAAGCGGCCGAAGCGGCGTCTTCGCCGGCATCGGTGTCAGCGGCGGGGGTGGTTTCACCTTCTTCGTCATCACGACGACGACGCTCGCCACGCTCGGGCTTGTCACCCTTCTCGTCCTTGCTCTTCATGATCAGCGACTGCTCGGTGTCGGCTTCGTCACGCTTGATGACGAGGTTGCGCAGCACGGCATCGTTGAAGCGGAAGCTTTCCACCAGCTCGCTCAGCACGGCCTGGTCGCACTCGATGTTGAGCATGACGTAGTGGGCCTTGACCAGGTTCTGGATCGGGTAGGCCAGCTGACGACGCCCCCAGTCTTCCAGACGGTGGATGGTGCCGTTGCCGTTCTCGACCAGCGCCTTGTAGCGCTCGATCATGGCCGGGACCTGTTCGCTCTGGTCCGGATGGACCAGGAACACGACTTCGTAATGACGACTCATGTGTTTTTACCTTTCGGATGTGGCCCTTTGGGGCCGGACAGCCCCCCGCAGATGAACGCGGTGGGGCAAGGGTCCTGCCCGGAATCAGGCAGGAAGCCGCAAAGTATGGCAGCAGCAGCGCCCGCAGGCAAGCAGCAGCGGGGCCAGCCGCCCCGCTGCGGCCCGGATCAGGCCTTGTCGGCTTCAGTGGTGAAGCTCTCGCCGCAGCCGCATTCGGCGGTGGCGTTCGGGTTCCTGAACGTGAACGTCTCGCTCAGCCCGTGCTTGCCGAAGTCGATCTCGGTGCCGTCGACCAGGCCCAGGCTGTCGGCATCCACGTAGATGCGCACCCCGTCCTGCTCGAACACGGTGTCGCCCTGGCGCTCGTCGCGGGCCAGGTCGGTGATGTGGCCCCAGCCCGAACAACCGGTACGGGTGACGCCGAAACGCAGGCCCAGCGCGCCCGGGGTCTGGGCGACGAACTTCTGCACACGGGCAAAGGCAACAGGGGTAAGGCTTACAGCCATGACAGGCAACTCCAGCGGATCGGGGTCATTATAGGAGTCCACGGCGGCTAAAAATGCCTCGCAAGCAGAACGCTGCACCCGTTAAACTCCTCGTTCAGAGATCGAGTCGATCAATAGAGGATTCAAGTCATGACGGTGGTCAGCGTTGAACATGCGCTTGCCGGGAAGATCCCGGAAGGCGGCGAGGCAACCGTACGCGGTTGGGTGCGTACGGTGCGTGGGTCGGCAGCACTGGCCTTCGTCAATGTCACCGATGGCTCCTGCTTTGCCCCCATCCAGGTGGTGGCCAATGACACCCTGGACAACTTCGACGCGATCAAGGCCCTCACCCCCGGCTGCTCGGTGATCGCCCGCGGCACCCTGGTCAAGTCGCAGGGCAAGGGCCAGTCGTTCGAGATCCAGGCCAGCAGCATCGAGATCGTCGGCCTGGTCGAAGACCCGCTGACCTACCCGATCCAGCCCAAGCCGATGAGCGCCGAGTTCCTGCGTGAAGTGGCGCACCTGCGCCCGCGCACCAACCTGTTCGGCGCGGTCACCCGCATCCGCAACTGCCTGTCCCAGGCCGTGCACCGGTTCTTCCACGAGAACGGGTTCAACTGGATCAGCACCCCGATCATCACCACCTCCGATGCCGAAGGCGCCGGCCAGATGTTCCGGGTCTCCACCCTGGACATGGCCAACCTGCCCCGCAACGACAAGGGCGAGGTCGATTTCAGCCGCGATTTCTTCGGCAAGGAAACCTTCCTGACCGTGTCCGGCCAGCTCAACGTCGAGGCGTACTGCCTGGCCCTGAGCAAGGTGTACACGTTCGGCCCGACCTTCCGCGCCGAAAACTCCAACACCACCCGCCACCTGGCGGAGTTCTGGATGATCGAGCCGGAAATCGCCTTCGCCGACCTGGCCGAAGACGCGCGCCTGGCCGAGCAGTTCCTGAAGTACCTGTTCCGCGCGGTGCTCGA
>Ga0182008_10000258_pt1 | contig 41305 bp, 31 predicted proteins | sample Sormic07211129_1_FD_120482 | JGI IMG/M metagenome (GOLD analysis project Ga0182008, IMG submission 120482) | Rhizosphere microbial communities from Sorghum bicolor, Mead, Nebraska, USA - 072115-129_1 metaG | ecosystem: Host-associated > Plants > Roots > Rhizosphere | place: USA: Nebraska...
GCCTTCGATTTGGGCCTTGAGTTCGTTGCACTTGTCTTCAGTGGAAACGAGGATGTGACGGGCGGTGGCTTTGGCCATGGGAAGTAACTCCTTGAATAAAAAAGGTGAGCCTACCGGATTCAGGCGGTTATTTCCTGGCAAAGTTCCACTCGATTAACCGAGTGGCTCAGGTACAGGCCATGGCGCCGCCACGGGGAGCCATTCGATGAGTTGCGCATGCACTGTCAGGTAGGGTTCAGGTCAGGACGATGTAGTCGTTCTGCTGGATGACCGGTCGGTGCGGTCCCTGCACCAGGTGGATATAACGACCGTCCACCAGGTCGATGGGCAGGCAGTCGTCGATGTCCAGTACCCCATCGGTGTGGGCCTGGGACCAGTGACGCAGCATCTGTTGCTTGCCCTTGTTCGTGGCCTCCTGCTTATTGCGGGCGGCCACCAGGAGGTAGTGGTGGGCCTCGCCAAAGCTGTTGGCTTCGTAACCGCCCAGGTTGATGAAGTACAGGTGATGTGCGCCGGCGGCAGGGGCCAGGGGGCTGAGTTCGACTTTCCAGCCGTCGACGCCATCCACCGCCATCCACGAGTCGATATGCATGCCCTTGGGGCTGCCGAACCAGTCGGCACGCAGTTGCGGGTAGGCTGCTTCCAGCGTGTCCGCCACGGCAAACACCACATCGTGAACTTCAATTTTCGCCCGCGGGTGCTTACCCCCGAGCATGACGACAAACAGCATTGCAGAGACTTCCTGGCGACTTGGCAGAGGCTAACCATACTTCGATTGAACCCTTTTGTCCGACCAATGCCACACTGTTAATCCGCGAACTCATCAGGAGGTTGTCATGCGTACCATTGATCTGGCGGGCGTTCCCGTCCCTGTCATCGGCCAGGGCACCTGGCGCATGGGCGAAAATCCCGACCAGCACCGCGCGGAAGTGGCGGCGTTGCAACTGGGCATCGACGAGGGCATGACCCTCATCGATACCGCTGAAATGTACGGGGAGGGCGGTGCTGAAACGGTCGTCGGCGAGGCCATTCGTGGCCGCCGCGACCAGGTGTTCCTGGTGAGCAAGGTCTACCCGCACAACGCCAGCCACAAGGGCGTGCCCCGTGCCTGTGAGGCCAGCCTACAGCGCCTGGGCACCGACTACATTGATCTGTATCTGCTGCACTGGCGCGGCCAGTACCCGCTGGAAGAAACGGTCGAAGCCTTCGAACGCCTGCGCGAAGCCGGCAAGATCGGACGCTGGGGCGTTTCCAACTTCGACGTGGCCGACTTGCAGGAACTTGCCTCCCCGGCCTGCGCCACCAACCAAGTGTTGTACAACATTGAAGAACGCGGCATCGAATTCGACCTGCTGCCCTGGTGGCAACAGCACCACTTGCCCTTGATGGCGTACTGCCCGATCGCCCAGGGCGGCGAACTGTTGTCCAGCCCCACCCTCAAGCAGATCGCCCGCCGCCACGAGGTCACACCCGCCCAGGTTTCCCTGGCCTGGGTGTTGCGCCAGGACGGTGTGATCGCCATCCCCAAGGCCGTTACACCCGAGCACGTGCGACTCAACGCAGCTGCAGCCAAGCTGGTGTTGGATGAGCACGACCTGGACGCGATCGATCGGGTATTCGGCGCGCCGAAACGCAAGCATCCTTTGGCGATGGTGTAGTTGCCGTACAGACACGGCGCCTTCCCTGGCGCCGTGTCTGTGTCAAGCCGGTTTAACCTGCAACCGGGCTGCGCCAGTCATCCGACCCCGAAGTACCGGACACTTCGTGGGTCCACACGATCTTGCGATAGGTGAAATACACATCTTCCAGGTGAGTGAAATGGGCGTTGTCGGGGTCCTGGCAGTTGGGCATGCGTGACTGGATATCCACGATGGTCGCCCCCTCCAGTTCGATGGTGAAGTAATGCTCCTGGGTGCCGGCCGACGAAGTGCGCAGCCACTCCAGCCGGCACTTGACCTCTTCGCCGCTGGTCAATGCACTGAAGAGCAAGGGCGAGGACTTATCGAACACTTTGCTGATCATCAGGGGTTTATGGACGCGCTGACCTGTTGGCTGGCCTGACTGTGGGTCGCGGGGAATGATCACCTGATGAGAAAAAGCCTGGACCAGAATCTGGTCTTCATGGCCTTCCTGGTAAATGTTACCTACCGAGTCCTGGGTAAACGTGCCTGCCGTGATCAAACCTTGTTTTACACCGGTAATGGAAAGATACGCGGGTGTTGGCATGACGGGGTTCCTTGTCTGATTGATGAGGTCGTTCCAACCGATAAGTTTTTTCGGCTGGGCAAATGCCTATAACAAGAAACGTGCCTGAAAGTGCAGGCGCCAATGAAATCAGGGTGATGCTGTTGTATAAGGTCGAATATCCAGCGCAATAGGCTGCTACTGGGCTTAATTGCGCGTATTCGATTGCGCATGGGTGCGCATTTAGTTGCTCATATTGAACTGTTGATAAATGCTGAAGTTTGACGATTAGCTGATTGGCTATGCACTGTTAGGTGCGCAAAATCCTGCGCGCACCCTGTGGTAACTGGCTTTGTAGGAAAAGGACTAAGTGCAGTTCCATCGCTTGCTGAATGTTTTGGGCATGACTAAGGTTCGAGGAATTCGCAGGAAATTGCGAACTAAAGATCGCTGGCTGTCACGCAGTACTTGCGTGGTTAGTTGGTTTTTTGTGGGTTTTTAGTTGTGTGTGGTGGCAAATGGTTTGTTCGGATGATCGGTATGATTATTATCTGGAAGTTGCGCGATCACCCTGTACGCAAACAAGTTTTGCGGGCAGCGATATGCGCTTTTCGAGTGAATATGAAGTGCTGGAGTCCGAGCTGGCCAAGGCACACTCGATTCATGCCGGCAGCCAGCCCGACTGGCACAAGGTGCTGGAAACCAGCGAGAACCTGCTGCGCCATCAGTCCAAGGATCTGCGGGTGGCTGTGTGGCTGACCTGGGCATTGCACCAGCGTGAATCCTACCCGGGGCTGCTGGCGGGGCTCGGGTTGTTGCGTTACCTCTGTGAGCATCAGTGGTCGGTGCTCTACCCGGAAAAACCGCGCACCCGCGGTGCCGCATTCGGATGGCTGGTGTTGCGCCTCGAGCCGCTGTTCACGCAGGGCCTGGCGCTCCAGAACCAGCAGCCTTTGTTCCGCGCCTTGCTGGAGCACCTGGTGCATCTGGATGAGCTTTGGGCCGAGCACCTCGGGGATGATGCGCCGCTGCTGTTGCCTGTTCGCAGGCAATTGGCGCAGCGATTGGAGCGGGCAGCGCAGGACGATACCCCGGTGGCGGGATTGAGCGGAGTTATCGAGCAAGTCAAGCAGGCCGCCAGCCAATTGCGCAAGTCCGAAGCGGCGGTGGAGAGCGAAAAGGACGCCCACAAGGTGCTCCGTACCTTGCAGGAGCAGGCCCGCCCACTCTGTGCCTGGTGGCTGCGCCAGAACGCCACCGACCTGCGCGCGTTGCGTTTGAGTCGGACACTGGCATGGCTGGCACTTGCCAGCTACCCGAATGCCGATAACGAGCAGGTAACCGCGTTGCGCGGGCTCGCTCCCGACAAGCTCAAACGTTATCAGGAGCGCTTTGCACAAGGCCATCACGCAGACCTGGTGCTTGAACTTGAGGCCAGTCTTGCCGGGGCGATGTTCTGGTTCGATGGTCTGCGCATGCTCTGGGAATGCCTGGAGGTCCTGCAGGCCGACCTGGCCATGACCGAGCTGGAAGTGACCTTCGCGCTGTTGCTGCAACGCTTGCCGGACCTGCCGGAGTTTCGCTTTCACGACGGCGTACCCTTTGCCGACGCAGCCACTCGCGACTGGATCTCCCAGCAGGTTGTCCGTCACCTGCACCGGTCCGAATTACCCGCAGCAGTGATCGATGCGAACGCCGAGCCCTGGGCGACCGCGTTGCAGGCCTTGACACCGCGGCTGCGTCAGGACGGACTCAAGTCTGCCATTCGAGAACTCAAGCAAGGCATGCAGGCCGCGCGCAGTGATCGCGCACGTTTTCATTGGCGGCTCGCCCAAGCGCGTCTGTGCATACAGGCGGGCAAGCATGAGCTGGCGAAGATCCAGCTCGAACAGCTTGACCATGAACTGCAACGCATGGGCCTGGAGCGCTGGGAGCCGGAGCTGGCCCTGGAAGTGACGCAGCTCCTGCACCGCTGTTGCGACCTGCTGCCACAAAACCATGCCGTGCGCGAACGCAAGGAAGACACCCATCGCAGGCTGTGCCTCTTCGATCTGGAAGCGGTACTTGAATAGGCTTTCGAGCCACTTGAAAAAGGAGAGACACCATGGCCAAAGAAGGTTCGGTAGCCCCCAAGGAACGTATCAACATCACGTTCAAACCCGCCATCGGCGGGGCGCAGGAAGAAGTCGAGCTGCCATTGAAACTGTTGGTGCTGGGCGATTTCACCCAGCGTGAGGATGTGCGCAAGCTCGAAGATCGCAAGCCCATCGCAATCGACAAGAACACCCTGGATGACGTGTTGGCCAAGCAGGCATTGAGCTTGACGTTGAGCGTGCCCAACCGTTTGCAGGAGGAGGCGGGCGTCGACGAGTTGGCCATTCAGGTACGCATCAACGGCATGAAGGATTTCAACCCTGCGAACCTGGTGGAGCAGGTACCCGAGTTGCACAAGCTGATGGCCCTACGTGAGGCACTCGTGGCGTTGAAGGGGCCATTGGGCAACACCCCGAGCTTTCGCAAGGCTATCGAGCAAGCCCTGGCCGACGACGAGTCCCGGGCACGGGTACTGGCGGAACTAGGGCTGGACAGCCCCGACGCCTGACATTTTCCAGTAAAAGGACACTGACCCCATGACGACACAACCGCATTCGCTGCCGGCACAACCTGCTGATCAGCACAGCATCCTCGATAACATCGTTGCCCAGACATTGCTGAGCGCCGACGACGACGCCTATGACATTGCCAAGCGCGGTGTATCGGCGTTCATCGAAGAGTTGATCAAGCCCCAGAACCGTGGCGAGCCCGTCAAGAAACGCCTCGTCGACCGGATGATCGCCGAGATCGACACCAAGCTCAGCCTGCAGATGGACGAGATACTCCACCATCCCGACTTCCAGGCGCTGGAAGCGTCCTGGAAGGGGTTGCAACTGCTGGTCGATCGCACCAACTTTCGCGAGAACATCAAGATCGAACTGCTGAACGTCTCCCGGCAAGACCTGCTGGAAGATTTCGAAGACTCGCCGGAAGTGACCCAGTCCGGGTTGTACAAGCACATCTACAGTGCGGAATACGGGCAGTTTGGTGGCCAGCCGGTGGGCGCAATTATCGCCAACTACTTCCTGTCCCCCAGCGCCCCTGATGTAAAGCTGATGCAGTACGCCGCCAGTGTGGCCTGCATGGCCCATGCGCCATTTATCGCAGCCGCCGGGCCGGCGTTCTTCGGCTTGGAAAGTTTCACCGGTTTACCCGACCTCAAGGACCTGAAGGATCACTTCGAAGGCCCGCAATTTGCCAAATGGCAGAGCTTTCGCCAAAGCGAAGATGCGCGCTACATCGGCTTGACCGTGCCGCGATTCCTGCTGCGCACGCCCTATGATCCGCTTGAGTGTCCAGTCAAGACCTTTGCCTACCAGGAAAACGTGGTCAACAGCCACGAGCACTACCTGTGGGGCAACACGTCCTACGCCTTCGCCACGCGCCTGACTGACAGTTTCGCGCGGTTCCGCTGGTGCCCGAACATCATTGGCCCGCAAAGCGGTGGAGCGGTGGAAGACTTGCCGTTGCATCACTTCCAGAGCATGGGGGAAATCGAAACCAAGATCCCCACTGAAGTACTGGTGTCCGACCGTCGTGAATACGAACTGGCGCAAGAAGGCTTCATCGCCTTGACGATGCGCAAGGGCAGTGACAACGCGGCGTTTTTTTCCGCCAGCTCGGTGCAAAAGCCGAAACACTTCGGGCTCAGCCCCGAGGGCAAGGAAGCCGAGCTGAATTACCGCCTGGGCACCCAGTTGCCATACATGATGGTGGTCAATCGCCTGGCCCATTACCTCAAGGTCCTTCAGCGTGAGCAATTGGGTTCATGGAAGGAGCGCACCGACCTGGAGCTCGAACTCAATAAATGGATTCGCCAGTACGTGGCCGACCAGGAAAACCCCAGCGCTGAAGTCCGTGGGCGACGTCCCTTGCGGGCGGCACGCATCGTCGTCAGTGATGTCGAGGGTGAGCCCGGCTGGTACCGCGTCAACCTGAGTGTGCGACCGCATTTCAAGTACATGGGCGCTGATTTCACGCTATCCCTCGTCGGCAAGCTCGACAAAGAATGAGCAGGGACCAGGAAGTGCGCGGTTATCGAAGCCTGTTCGAGCGCCTCGAGCGTCCGGCGGCAACCTCCGCCAGTAGCGTGACATCTGTCGCGAACCACCTGGGGAAAATGCTCAGTATCCGTGCCGGCAGCGTTCAGACATTGCCGGACTACGGTATGCCCGACCTCAATGATATGAATCAGAGCCTGCATGAATCACTGAGTCAGTCACGTCTGTTGATCGAGCGCTTTATCCGAGCGTACGAGTCGCGCTTGAAGCAGGTAAAAGTGATGATGTTGCCACGGGGTCATGACCCGCTGGCGCTTGCGTTCGCTATCGAAGCCACCCTGGTGGTCAAGGGTGTCGCTCAACCGGTGGTGTTTACCGCGCGGCTCTCTGATTCCGGCCGGGTAGAGGTCATGCCTGATGACCTTTAACCGTTACTACCAGAGCGAACTCAGTGCACTGCGACAGCTCGGTCGACGTTTCTCCGAGCGCAATCCGGCGCTTGCTCCCTTTCTTGCGGAGGCGGGTCAGGACCCGGACGTAGAGCGGTTACTGGAAGGCTTTGCGTTTCTCACCGGGCGCTTGCGCCAGAAACTGGATGACGAGCTTCCAGAGCTGACGCATTCGCTGATGCAGTTGCTCTGGCCCAACTACATGCGTCCATTGCCGGCGTTCAGCATCCTGCAGTTCGATCCGCTGAAACACTCAGGCCCTGGTGTGTGGGTCGCGCGCGATACACCGGTTGAAAGTGTCGCAGTCAATGACGAACGATGCCGCTTTCGTACCTGCTACGCCACTCAGGTTCTGCCGTTGCAGCTGAGTGCGCTGGACTACAGCGCCCAGGCTGAGCGGGGCAGTTTGAGCCTGCGCCTGGAGATGAGTGCAGAAGGCAACTTCAGTGAGTGGAACGTCGATCAGCTACGTCTGCATCTGGCGGGGGATCGCTACATCAGCCAGGCGTTGTACCTGAGTCTGTTGCGTCATCTGGAGGGTATCGAGTTGCTGCCTTTCGGTCGGGATGGCTTTCCGGTCAGTGGGGAGGATGGGCAGGCGATATCGCTGCGTCTGGAGGCCGATCAGGTTCAGCCGGTAGGGTTCAGCGAGGAGCAGGCACTGATTCCGTATCCAGCGAATACTTTTGGCGGCTATCGCCATCTGCAGGAGTACTTTGCCTTTCCCGACAAGTACCTGTTTGTCGACGTGGGAGGGTTGGGAGTACTGCACCGATTACCTGGCGAACTGCTCAAGCAGGTGTGCGGCGTAGTGATGCGCTTCCGATTGGGCAGGCCATGGCGAGAACCCGGGCAGCCCACTCTGGATAACGTGAAGCTGTACTGCACCCCCATCGTCAACCTGTTCAAGCATGACGCGGTACCTATCCGCCTGGACGGAAAACAGGACGAATACCTGCTGATCCCTGGTGAGTACTCACGTGGTAACGCCAGTGTATTTTCCGTAGACAGCGTCACGGGTTGGCACCCCGGGGGGCTGGGGTATCAGGCCTACGTGCCCTTTGAATCCTTCGAGCATGAGGGTGATAGCGCGCGTTCCCAGGGACCGGCGAGTTACAGCATTCGCCAGCGGCCATCGGCGCAGCACACCGGGCTGGATACCTGGCTCGGGTTGGGCAGCGGTCTGGAGCTGGATCAGCAGACACTGTCGATCGAGCTGACGTGCACCAATCACAACCTGCCTCGACAGTTGCAGATCGGCGACATCAACCAGCCTTGCGAGCAGACGCCGCAAGGGCTGTCGTTTCGGAATATCTGCGCACCGACAGCCAGTTTTACTCCGCCTCTGGACCAGGACTTTCTCTGGCGGCTGATCAGCAACATGTCGCTCAACTACCTGTCGCTGACCGACATCCATGCCTTGAAAGTGATCCTCGAAACCTACGATTTGCCGCGCTATCACGATCGCCAGGCGCAGAAGGTCAGCGAGCGGCGATTGGGCGCGATGCGCTCGGTCAGCCACACAGCAGTCGACCAATTGCTCCACGGCTTGCCGATTCGAGGGTTACGCATCGACTTGACCATCGATCCCCAGGGCTTCCTGGGGGAGGGCGAGGTGTTTGTGTTCGCCTCGGTGCTCAACGAATTCTTCGCGCTGTACGCCAGCCTCAACGCTTACCACGAACTTAGAGTCATCAGCACACAAGGAGACGTGTACCTATGGTCACCACGGATGGGCCAGCAGCCCCCGCTTTGACACAACTGACCCGGGTCATCCGTGAGTACTCGCTGTTTCAGGCGGTCCTGCGGGTCATCAAGCGTCTGCGCGATGCCCATCCGTTGCTGGATGACGACACGCTGTACGACTTGCTTGAGTTCCAGGCCAACCCGGGCCTGGGTTTTCCCGGTCACGATATCGACCGGGTGGCGTTTTTTATCGAGCACGGCCAGTTGCGTGCGCGTTTGCGTCTTAACGTACTGGGCCTGTGTGGTGCGGGTTCGCCATTGCCAGCGTTTTACGCTGAGCAGGCGTGCGCCGATGAATTGGGTGCCCATGCAACCCGGGACTTCCTCGACGTGTTCCATCACCGTCTGCAACGGCTGATGCTGCCGATCTGGCGCAAATATCGCTATCGGGCGTGTTTCCAGGCAGGCGCCCGTGATGCCTTCTCCGAGCAGATGTTTGCGTTGATCGGGTTAAGAGGGCCGCAGGTCCGCAGTGCCACGCAACTGAACGGCAAGCGACTGTTGCCCTACCTGGGGTTGCTCAGCCTGCGGGTGCATTCTGCGGCCTTGATCGAGACGGTGCTGCGTTACTACTTCAAACACCGCCGTTTGTTCGTCGAGCAATGGGTCCTGCGCAGCGTGATCATCGCCGAATCACAGCGAAATCGGCTTGGCGCCGCCAACAGCACCCTTGGCCATGACCAGGTGCTGGGCAGCCAGGTGGCTGATCGCAACGGCAAGTTCAGGGTGCATCTGCAGGGGGTGGGGTGGGACCGATTCCATGGTTTTTTGCCGACCGGCGCGGACTACCCGCTGCTGTGTTCGTTGGTGCGCCTGACGGCGCGGGACCCTTTGGACTATGACGTGCGTCTGGTCATGGCCAAGGAAGAGATCCGGCCGCTGCACATCGGCGAACACAACGTCTGCCGCCTCGGCTGGACCAGTTGGCTGGCGCATGAAAGCGCCGACGGTGTGGTCATTGTGCCAGGCAACGCTTATTAGGGATGAATCAGGATGATGACTGTGGACCTGCAACAACTTATCCAGGCATTGACCCCCCAGGCCCGCAGAGACCTGGAGCGTTCCGCCGAGCGCTGCGTCATGCGCGGCGGCAGTGAAGTGCTGGTGGAAGACCTGCTGTTGACCCTGCTCGAGCATCGCGATGGCCTGCTGGTGCGGGCGCTGAAGGATGCCGGTATTGAAACCGCAGAACTGCAAGCCACGCTGCAACCCAAGGGGGAGGCCAGTGCGTCACGCAATCCGGTGTTTGCCCAGGCACTGGTGCAATGGCTGCAACAGGCTTCGATGGTTGCTCATTTGGAACTGCGACACATTGAAATCGATCACGGCGCCCTGTTGCTGGCGCTCTTGCGCCATCCGCGGCAGCACGCGGGCAGCGCCTATCAGGTTTTTCTGAGCCGGCTGGATGCACAGCGTGTGCAGGCGTTCGTGTCGGGTCAGGCGCCTCGTACAGTCCCTGCGCCGCAGGGCGAATCACTGCTGGAGCGCTTCACTCACGACCTGACACGCCAGGCCCATGAAGGGCGTATTGACCCGGTGTTATGTCGTGACGTTGAGATCGGCCAGTTGATCGACATACTCATGCGTCGACGCAAGAACAACCCAATCCTGGTCGGTGAAGCCGGAGTGGGCAAGACAGCCGTTGTCGAAGGCCTCGCGTTGCGTGTGGCCACTGCACAGGTGCCCGAGTCTCTCAGGGAGGTGCGGCTACTGACCTTGGACATGGGCCTGCTCCAGGCCGGTGCCAGTATCAAAGGCGAGTTCGAGCGACGCCTGAAGGGTGTGATCGATGAGGTCAACGCCGCGGTGAAACCGGTGATCCTGTTTATCGATGAAGCGCACACGCTGGTGGGGGCGGGTGGGCAGGCGGGTGCGTCCGATGCCGCCAATCTGCTCAAGCCGGCGCTGGCTCGCGGCGAGTTGCGCACCATCGCTGCAACGACCTGGACGGAATACAAGAAATACTTTGAAAAAGACCCGGCATTGGCGCGGCGTTTCCAGCCTGTTCGGGTCGGAGAACCCAGCGTCGAGCAAGCGATCTCGATCCTGCGCGGATTAGTCCCGGTGTATGAGCGCAGTCATGGTGTTTACGTGCGCGACGATGCGGTGGTCGCGGCGGCGCAGATGAGCGCCCGTTACTTGGCCGGGCGTCAGTTGCCCGACAAGGCGGTAGATGTGCTGGATACCGCTTGCGCTCGTTTGAGCACTCGCCGGGAGACCGCGCCTGAGGCGTTGCAACACCTTTATGCAGAACAGGCGGCGGGGGCGCGGCAGCGTCAGGCATTGAGCCGAGACCGGGACGAAGGCTTTCCCGTGGACGAACAGACCTTGCACGCGCTGAACCTGCGGATGGAGGCGCTGGACGGCGAGCGCCTGGACCTCGAGCAACGCTGGCTTGCACAGCAGCAAACCACGCAGCAGGTGTGCCCCCGCCTGGTGGCTCAGGTCATCAGTGCATGGACGGGGATCCCGGTTGAACAACTGGCACTTGAGCACAGTGAACAGGTACTGGGTTTTGCCGATGCGCTGCGCCTGCGCATTCTCGGCCAGGAGCAAGCGGTGCAGGCCCTGGACCGCAACCTGCGTGCCGTTGCTGCGGGGCTCAACAAGGCTGATGCGCCGGTCGGCGTATTCCTGCTGGTGGGCCCCAGTGGCGTGGGCAAGACTGAGACGGCGCTGGCCATTGGTGACCTGCTGTATGGTGGTGAGCGCTTCGTCACCACCCTCAACATGTCGGAGTTCCAGGAAAAACATTCCCTGTCTCGGTTGATTGGCGCACCGCCCGGTTATGTCGGTTTTGGCGAGGGCGGCGTGTTGACGGAAGCTGTGCGCCAACGCCCGTATTCGGTAGTGCTGCTCGATGAGGTCGAGAAGGCCGACCCAGAAGTGTTGAACCTGTTCTACCAGATTTTCGACAAGGGCCTGGCCAATGATGGAGAAGGGCGGGAAATCGACTTTCGCAACACGCTGATCCTGATGACGTCCAACCTGGGCAGTGAGCGCATCGGGCAATTGTGCGCAGGTGGCGGACGACCTGACGTGCGAACGCTGCATGAGGCGATCCTGCCGCAATTGCGGGACCACTTCAAAGCCGCGTTATTGGCCAGGATGCGTGTCGTGCCGTATTACCCGGTCACGGGTGACGTCCTGCATGACCTGGCAAGGCTCAAGCTCGAACGCCTGGGGCAACGCTTGAGTCTGCGCAGTCTGGCATTCAGTTACACGTCGGAGCTGGTTGAACACATGGCCGAGCGGTGCGCCCACGATGACAGTGGCGCGCGTTACGTCGATCAATGGATCGAGCTGCATTTGTTGCCGCAGGTGGTCGATCGGCGGTTGCAAGCCATGGCCCGAGGTGAGCCTGTGTCACAGGTCCATGCCCGGCTGGCGGCTAACGGCGTTCCAACCTGTGAGTTCAGCCAATGAGAGAGGATCGGCTGCTCACCCTGCTGCCCCGTTCGGCGGTCTGTGTCGATGCGCTGCTTGACGGGTTCATCCGCCTGGGCAGCGCGGACGACGCAGCCACTCTCCCCGGTTTGTGTGTCGCCGCAGCGGCGCGACTGAGCGAGTGTGACCTCAGCCAATGGTACTGGCGCAACGAATCCACTGGCCGGCTTGAGTTGATCGCCCAGCATTTGCACGGCATGCCTTGCCCTGGCGATCCGGCCTGTACCAAGGATTTCCAGCATGAACAGGTGCTGCACTACGTGCTCAACCAGCAAACTGCCCTTAGCCTGGAAGAACACTCAGGCAGCATGTACGAGTACGGTTTCCTGCCGGTCATGGGGGCCCCCTGGCAAGCGTTGTCATGTGTGCCGTTGTTTGACCGAGGCAAGGGCATCAAGGGGGTACTGCTGTGTGCCAGCCAGCATCGGAAAAACCTGCAGGGCTACACCGCCGCCTTGAGCCAGTTGGGCAGCCTTGCCTTGATGCAGCGCGCTTTACTGCAGTGTCAGTGTGCCACTGGATGTGTTGCCCAGCCCCAGGCTTACATGCCGGCGCCACGTTCAGCGTACGGGTTGATCGGCAGCAGCCTGGCTATGGACGAGACGTATCGTTTGATCGGCAAGGTCCTGCATACCCCCTACACCGTGTTACTGCGTGGCGAGACCGGTACAGGCAAGGAGGTCGTGGCGCGGGCGATCCATTCTGCGGGGCCGCGCAGGAGCAAAGCATTTGTGGTGCAAAACTGTGCGGCGTTTCCCGAAGGGCTGCTGGAGAGTGAGCTGTTCGGTTACCGCAAAGGTGCTTTCACAGGGGCCGAGCGTAACCACGCCGGGCTGTTTGACAGCGCGGACGGCGGCACGCTGCTCCTCGACGAAATCGGTGATATGCCGCTGTCGCTGCAGGCTAAATTGCTGCGGGTCTTGCAGGAGGGCGAAGTGCGTCCGTTGGGCGCCAGTACGGCCCACAAGGTGGATGTACGCATCATCGCCGCCACCCACCGTGACCTCGCCACCATGGTCGCCCAAGGCAGTTTTCGCGAGGACCTTTACTACCGGCTTGCGCAGTTTCCCATCGAACTGCCGCCCCTGCGTGAGCGTGACGGCGATGTGTTGCTGTTGGCGCGGGAGTTCGCGCATCAAGCCTCTGCCGACCTCGGGCGTGTGCCGGTGCAATGGTCGAGTGCAGCCCTTGATCAACTCTCGGGTCACGCCTTCCCCGGCAATGTCCGCGAACTCAAGTGCCTGGTGGAACGTGCGGTGCTGCTCTGTGACGACGGTGTGATCCTGCCGGCACACCTGTCCTTGCCGGTGCCGGCTGCCACCGGGGCAGTCGATGCGACGCTGCGCCAACGCCTGGAGCGGGTAGAGCGGGTATTCCTGATCGATTGCCTGCACAAGAACCGTGGCAATCGCACCCGTACCGCACGTGAGTTGGGCGTTGCGCGGCGCACGCTGCTTTACCGCCTGGCGCGCTTGAAAATCCCCGTGGGGGACGCCCGCGAGGAGTGTTGAGCAGGGAACGTGCGGGCCGCTTATTTTCATGGGAGATACCTGATGCCTTTTCATCCGTGGCAAGCCCTGGTGCTTGCGCTGTGTTTGTTGAGTGGCTGTAACGCCAATTATGTCTTTGATGACGCCGACTACCGTCCGTTGGGTGACCCCCACGCGACTCGTCGTGGGCACTGAACAGGGGGCTGCTGTCATGCAATTGATGTTTGAACTCTGTAGCACCGCAAACGGGGAGCCGCCTGAGCGCAAGACATTTGACGGTGTCGGTGGCGTGATCGGACGTGGGTCGGGTTGTGACTGGGTGCTCCCGGATGCCAACCGTCTGATTTCCAGTCACCACGCTCTGGTCAGTTTTAGAGAGGGCCGCTATTTCCTGACGGATATCAGCAGCAACGGTATCGGTGTGTCGGGCAGTATGGAGCGCCTGTGCAAAGGACAGGCACGGCTCATCAGTGACGGCGATGTGTACCAACTGGGGTTGCTGGATATCCGTGCCCGCCTGGTGTTGCAGGCAGGGCAGGGTTTTGCTCGGCAAGACACGATTCCAGACGACGCGTTCCTGGGGCTGGATCCTGTCGACGCATTGGATCGCGAGGTACGGCTCGGCAATTCCTCGGCAGAGCTGGACGCGTTGGGCACAACGCCACAGGCACCTTTCGAAACCTTGCGTCAGGGCACGGTGGAGCACGATCACCTGGTCGTGCCGCAATGGGCTGAGCCGGCCAGAGACGTCGTGTCACCTGTCACACCACCACCTGCAACCTCGGAAGCATTCTGGGCGCAGTTCGCCCACGCATTGGGCATGCAGATGGACGCGCTTGATACGCCGGGGCGCGAAGCCCTGGCGATCAAGGTGGCGGGCCTGTTCAGGCAAACCCTCGCAGGGTTGCAGCAAAGCGTGCGAACCCGCGATGAACTCAACAGTGAGGTCCACGGCTTACTGGCGGTTCCGCTGCTCAATACCCGCAACCCGTTGAAAGACTGTGCCGACAACCATGCCGCCCTGGCGTTTTTGCTCGGCGCCGATGAATCCTGTCAGTTCTCTGCCGAGCAAGCGGTCGATCAGGCGTACCGAGACTTGCAGGTTCATCAACTGGCTCTGGTCGTGGCCTGTCGGGCTGCCATACGCGGTGCATTGGCGGCCTTTGCGCCTGGGCACTTGCTGCTGCGCTTCGAACGTGACGGCAAGTCACCCAGGTTCTTCAGCGATGGCGCCCATTGGCGGGCCTACCAACGTCATTATCGGCGACTGACTGAGGACGAGCCCCTGGATGAGCAGGTGCTGCGTCATGATTTTTGCAAAGCCTACGAGGAGCAGGTACGCCTGGTCTCCACCCTTCACGCGGGGTACGCAGGATGATTGGCCGGTCTCGGATCGCGGTTTCATTCACGCTGCTACTGCTGGGGTTGCTGGCGGGATGCAGCACCCTTTCACCTTTTTCCACCCTGACCAAGCTGGACCTGACTCTGACGGCCAGCGACGAGGTCAATCCCGACCTTCACGGCCGCCCCTCGCCCGTGGTGGTGCAATTGCTGGAGCTGCGGCATCCGGTGGCCTTTGAAAACGCCGATTTCTTCAGCCTCTACGGCCGGGCCGAGCAGGCACTGCCCAAGGATTGGGTCAGCGGCGAGGAACTGGAACTGCGTCCCGGCGAACGGCTGGCGCTCAAGCTGAGTGTCGAGCCGCGCAGTCGCTATGTCGGCGTGCTGGCGGCCTATCGTGACTTGCCCCATGTGCAATGGCGATGGGTGCTGCCTTTGGCTCCCGGACAGTTGACCCGTGCCGACATCGTGCTGGACCAGACGGGTATCCGGATGGCGGCACCTCAACCTGACAGGACGGAGGACTGAGATGCAGATCCACAACGTTATCTGGCAAGAGGGCATGCTGCTGAGGCCCCAACACTTGCAGCACAGCGACCGCTACTACCATCGGCAACTCAACCACACCCGGCTGCTGAGCAGTGATGCCTGGGGTTTCCTGAGCCTGGAAGTCGATGTGCAGTACCTGAACCTGGGCATGATTGTGGTGAACCAGGCCACCGGAGTGCTACCGGACGGCAGCCTGTTCGAGCTGAGCGGCACCCTGGAACCGCTGATGTTGCAGGTGCCTGCCAATGCAGGCAGACAGGCTGTGTACCTGGCGCTGCCGTTGGCGACCGACAATCAGGTTGAGGTGCGCTCGAAGGAGCAACGCGATGTCCTGGCGCGCTATGTTGCCTGTGATACAGAAATCGGTGACTCCACTGCCGGGGTCGACTCTCGTTGCCAGATCAAATGCGCGCGCCCGGACTTGCGCCTGATGCTGGGTGAGCCGCCCGGTGACGCGTTCTACGTGAAACTCCAGGTTGCCCGGGTGGTGGATTCGACCCAGGACGGCGGCGTGAGGCTGGATGCGGATTTTGTACCAACGTTTATCTACCTTCAGGGCTCGGGGTATGTGGCGTCTTGCATCAACGAAGTCACCAGCCTGCTGGCGACCCGTGGCGATGCGATTGCAGCGCGCATCCAGGGAAACGGCGCTAGCGCCAGCGCACAGGTCGGCGACTTTTTGATGCTGCAGTTGATCAATCGTGCGGAATTGAGATTGCGTCACTACCTGAGCCAGACCCAGGTGCGGCCGGAGGTGGTGTATCGGGAGCTGCTGTCGATTTTCGGTGAGCTGTGCACCTTTTCCAACGACAGCAAACGGGTGCAATTTCCGGCGCAATACCGGCATGGCGATCAGGGCGCGAGCTTTCGTGGATTGATGGAAGGCCTTCGTGCGGCGCTGTCGCTGGTGTTGGAACAGCAGGCGGTCGAGTTGACGCTGCAACCACGGCAGTACGGGGTGCTGGTATGCCCGGTGAGCGACCTCAAGTTACTCGGTATGGCCACCTTCATCCTGGCGGCCACTGCCCAGTGCGATACGGAGGAACTACGTCATCGACTGCCGGCCCATCTCAAGATCGGACCGGTGGAGCGTATCCGCGAACTGGTCAACCTGCAGCTGGCCGGGATCAAGGTCAAGCCGTTGCCGGTAGCGCCGCGGCAGATCCCGTTTCACGCCGGCAAGACCTATTTCATGCTCGAACTCAGCCCCCGTGACATTGCGCAGTTGGAGCAATCAGGTGGTTTCGCCTTCCACGCCAGCGGCGAGTTTGCCGAGCTGGAACTCAACTTCTGGGCTATCAGGAACTGACGTCATGACTATGGACAGTGAATACCCGCAAGACGAAAGAACCGTGTTGCTTGACCCTGAGGGTCTCGGACCGGCGCACGCAGCCGTTACGGACTTCCCGTCGCCGCCACGCTTCGAGCAACTGGAAGACCGCATGATCTATTGCGCCCAGATGCAAGGCATACGGCACTTCAAGAGTGGCCCCAACGTGCTGTTGACCGCGGCCTGGGAACTCTTGCTGCAAGTGGTCCAACTCAAGGCCAGCCCCGGCCGGGAAAGCCTGCCGGCACTCAATGAGGAGTTTTCCTCGGGCATCAACGCGTTCGAGGCCTATGCCTTGTATCTGGGGGCCGAGAACAGTCAGGTGATGTCGGCGCGTTACGTACTGTGCAGTGTCATTGATGAAGCCGTGGTCACTACGCCGTGGGGCGGCCGTAGCGACTGGTCGAAGACCAGCCTGCTCAGCCGTTTCCACAACGAAACTTTTGGCGGTGAAAAATTTTTCCAGCTGCTTGAGCGTTTGTCCCGTGACCCCGTCAAGCATGTGGCCCTGCTGGAATTGATGTACCTGTGCCTGTCCCTGGGGTTCGAAGGCCAATACCGTGTCATGGAACGGGGAAGGGCGCAGCTCGAAACCGTACACGACGCGGTGTATCGCCAGATCAGGCATGTGCGCGGTGATCAGCCGCCGTTAACCCTTGTATCCCGCGCCGGCGTGACCTCTCAGGCACGGATACGCATTGTCTCGGCTACCTGGGCCGCAGCCTGCGTGCTGGCGTGTCTGCTGGTGGTGTATTCGGGGTTCGCCTGGATGCTGGGCCAGGAGCGCATGGCGACGTTGCACGCTTTCCAATCTTCGCTGGCGGAGCCGTCTCGGACGCCCTTGTAACGCTGGGAGCAATGAATGAACGCATTCTTCAGACGCGTGGGCAAGGTGCTGCGCGAGAGTTGGGTATGGAGCCTGTTGTTGGTGCTGGCCGGTGCGCTGCTGGTGTGGTTTGTCGGGCCGTTGCTGGCGGTAGACGACTACCGTTTCTGGCAGGGTTCGACGGCCCGTTTGTTGACCATCAGCGCAATGCTGCTGTCATGGGGGTTGGCGATGGTGGTTGTGGGGGCACGTCGCTCCGCGCGTTTGGATCAGCCTGGGCAGCTGGAACATCTTCAGCAGCAGGGGTTGATCAATGACGAAGTGGTGCAGGTGCGCAGGCGCTTCAAGGAAGCGCTGCAGACGTTGAAAACCTCACACCGCTACGGCGAGCGCAGTGAGCGTTCGCGCCAGGAACTGCCCTGGTTCCTGTTGATTGGCGAGCAGGGCAGCGGCAAGACCGACTTGCTGGCCGCTGCCGGGTTGCCGGCGGGGCTCGACCGGACGCACGCGATGCCGCCAGGCGCCACCTCTTACTGTGACTGGTATTTTGCCGACGACGCGGTGGTGGTTGAGATGGCAGGTCGATACCTGAGCCAGCCCGACCACAGTGTCGATGCAGCGGGATGGTCGACAATGCTGGACATGCTCAAGTCATGGCGCAGGGCACGGCCGCTCGATGGCGTGGTGGTGACGCTGTCAGTCGATACGCTGTTGCGCAGCAACGAACACGACCTGGAGCTTCACGCGCGCCATGTGCGTAACCGCTTGCAGGACATCCAGCAGTCACTGCAGGTAGATGTGCCGGTTTATCTGGTGCTGACGCAGCTTGATCGGCTGGCCGGGTTTGCCGAGTTCTTTGATGCGCGGCAGGGCGATGCCGCAGAAGGCTGGCTGGGTGAGCGCCTGGTGTCAGGCATGGCAGGCACTGATACCGCCGAGGTGCGCGAAACATTCGACGCCTTGTTGCAACGTGTGGGTGCCGAGCTGATCCCGCGTTTGCATCAGGAGCGCAACCTTGAGCGCCGAGGCCGCATGCTGGGCTTTCCTCAGCATCTCGCTCGCCTGGGCGAGTTCGTCTGCCTGTTTATCGAGAGTGCGTTTTCCGCCCATTGCTACCAGCGAATCAACGGCTTGCGCGGGTTCTACCTGACCTGTGCGAAGACAGGTGATGTGCGTGCCCATTTTGCCCAGGGCCTGTTCAATCGGGTGATTTTTGCCGAGGCCGGTCTTGCCGGGCTGCGTACCCCGGAGCGACAGCGCATACGTCGACGCCACGGGTTGATGGCGCTGGCCGCCTCATTGGTTGTGGGTACGGCCGGGGCGCTGTGGGCGCACAGTTACGCATTCAACTATCAGCGGCTGGTGCAACTGCGGGAGCTGATCAACCCCAAGCCTGTAGGCCAACCCGAAGCGGACGCCAGCCTGGCGTTGCTCGCGCTGTTGGACAGTCGCCTGGCGGCCACGGAGGTGTTTCCACCGGCGGCGCAGGTACCTTGGGTTGAGCGGGGCGGCTTGTATCAGGGCGAGTTGAGTCGGCCATCATTGAACAGCGCCTACGAACAAGCCCTGCATCAGCAATTGCTCCCCTACGTGACCCTGCGGCTCGAACAACAGGTACGTGACAGCCTGGATGATCGCGAGCAGTTGCTGGACAGCCTTCGCGCTTACTTGATGCTCAACCTGCCCGAGCGACGTGATAAGGCCTGGTTGGCCGAGCAAGTGGCGGGGCTGCGGACTGTTGGGTACACCGAGGATGCATCGACACACAAACGCCTGAACGAACACGTTGCACGGCTCGTTGAACAGGGTTTTTTGGCCCCGCTGAATGATGAGTTGGTCGCCCAGGCCCGCCTGGTGCTGCGCGGCGAGCCAATGGTAGAGGTGGTCTACCGGACACTGCGCGAGCAAGCGCGGCACCTGGAGCCCTTGCGCCTCGCTGAAAGCCCGGCGTTTTCGAGGGTTGAGCCCCCCATCCCGGGTTTCTATACCCGTAAATACCTGCAGTTTTTCGAAAGCCAGGGGCCACAGTTGGTCAATGCCATCGCCCAGGATAATTGGGTGCTTGGGGAGGCCGCAGACCTCAGCGTCGTGGACTTGCGCAAGCTGATGCTGGCGCTGGAACAGCGTTACTTCAGCGAGTACGCCGACATCTGGAGTGATGCGCTGGGTCGAGTCAGGCTGCTGGAAAGCGACGACCTGAGGCACGATGCGCAGCAGCTCGCGAACTTGACTTCCGCCCAGTCGGCGCTGGTGTTGCTGTTGCGGCAAGTGCGTGAACACACGCGACTGCTGCCGACCCATGAGCGGTTTGGAGCGGTGAACCAGCAGGTCGCTGAGTTGGGCACGCCGGTGTCCGGCTTGCTCACCCGAGCCTTGCCGCGCCAAACACTGCCGGATACTGCCCGGCGCGCATTGCTGCGTCGTTTCGAGCCCTTGCACCAATTGCTGGATGAAGAGCAGAACCCGACGGCCGAGCTGACCCAGGCCTTGCGCCTGTTGGATGAGTTGCACTTGCAAGTCTCGACACTGAACCGTGACAGTTCGCCCGAGCACGCGGCATTCAAGATGGCCCGGCAACGCATGGATGGACAGCAGCCGCTGTTGGGTAACCTGCTTGACGCTGCTGCTCGCTTGCCGCAGCCGCTCAAGGGCTGGTTGGACGGAATTGCCGAGCAAACCTGGCGCCATCTGCTTGATGACGCCTATGGGTATGTGAACCAGCGTTATCAGAGTGAGGTGTATGGCTTTTATGTGAAGGCGATTCGGCACCGCTACCCCTTCAATGCCGACGCCGGCAGCGATGTTGCCCTGGGTGATTTCCAGTCGTTCTTCAAACCGCGGGGGGTGATGGAGCACTTCTATGACAGCTACCTGCGGCCGTTCGTCAGTGTCGAGGGGAGCCGCTATCGTTTGCGTGGCCTTGAGGGCCGCAGCTTGCCTGTTTCACGTTCGTTGCTCGACCAACTGACCCGCGCGCAGGTCATTCGCCAGGGGTTCTTCAGCGCAGACCAGGGGAATTGGGCCGTTCTGTTCACGCTGGCGCCCTACAGCCTGGACCAGGCCGTCAACCGTGCGACGCTGCGGGTGGGCGATCAGCAATTGGAATACCGTCACGGTCCCATCGTGCCGATGGCGTTCCATTGGCCGAGTGATGCGGACAATGGGCGCAGCAGCCTGGTACTGGAGCGCGGTACCGAGCGACCGCTGGGCATTGAAAAAGACCGGGGAGCCTGGTCGTTGTTCCGGCTTTTCGAACTGATGCAAAACGAGCCCGCCAGCGGCAGGGATGCACAGATACTCAAGGCCGACCTGGCCGGCCTGCGTGCCAACTACCTGCTCACCAGCCAACGCAGCCCCAGCCCGTTCCAGATGGCCACATGGCGCGGCTTCCGCCTGCCGGAGCAGTTGTGAACCGCGCGCCCCCTTGGCGAAGTGCTGGCCGCACGGCGCAAGGCAAGCGTCGTGCGCGTAACGAGGATGGGTTCCTCGATTGCCCGCAACGCGGTTGCTGGGCGGTCGCCGATGGAATGGGAGGGCACCATGCTGGGAATGTGGCCAGTCAACGGGTGGTCAGCAGCCTCGCGGCGCTGCCAGGCCAAGGCAGCTTCGACCAGCGGGTCGAGGCCGTCCAACGCTGCCTGCGGGGGCTCGACAGCCAGTTGCAGGCGGCCGATGGCCTGGCACGCGTCATGGGCAGTACGGTGGTTGTCCTGTTGCTTGAGCGCGACCGCGCGGCGTGCGTCTGGGCAGGGGACAGCCGATGTTATCTCTGGCGAGGGCAGCGTTTGTATCAGCTGTCCAGGGACCACTCCCTGCAACAGCAACTGATGGACAAACAGCATGTGAGCCTGGAACTGGCCCGCGCTCATCCAGACGCCCGCGCCTTGACTCGTGCCATTGGCGCCGGAAAACCGCTGAGTCTGGAGATACTGGAACTGCGTCCCCATCCAGGCGATGTGTTCTTGCTGTGCAGTGATGGCTTGTACCAGGGGCTCAGCCACCGGCAACTGGGGCGTGCGATGAATGCCGGCACGCCCGGGCAGGTAGTGGAGCGGTTGTTCAGCGACGTGTTGCGTGGACCTGCGCTGGATGACCTCACTGCGGTGGTGGTGCAGCCATGAACGCCGCAGCCGGTCCGCCGAACCTGCTTGCGGGACGCTACCTGCTGGAGCGAATTCTCGGTTCAGGGGGCATGGGGGTGGTCTATCGTGCCCGGGATCTGCTGCATGAGGCGTTTGGCGAACCGGACGCGCGCGTGGCGCTGAAGTTGTTGGGTGAGACGCTCTGTGCGTCCACCGACGCCCACGTGTTGCTGTACAGCGAGTTCGCCCTGACCCGGAGCCTGCGACATGAACATGTGGTCCGGGCCTTTTCTTTCGAGGTCGACACGGCGCACCAGCTGGCATTCTTCACCATGGAAGTAATGCCCGGCCTGACCCTGGACCGCCTGCTCCCGGAATGCCCGCAAGGGATGGCGTGGCAGGCGCTGCAACCCATCGCCCTGCAACTGCTGGATGCGCTGGCCTACACCCATCGACAAGGAGTGCTGCATGGCGATGTGAAACCGGCGAACATCATGGTGGGGGAGCAGGGGATACGGCTGTTCGATTTTGGCCTGGGGCATGCTGAAGCGCAGGCAAGGGCCGGATTGCCCGGCTTGAGCCGCAGTCGCCTGAATGCCTGGACTCCTGCGTATGCGGCGCCGGAGCTGATGGCCGGAGGGCTTCCCTCACCCCGTGCCGATCTGTACGGGGTTGCCAGTGTGCTCTATGAGTTGGCCGAAGGACGGCGCCCCGGCGAACGTCAGCAGCATCAGCCGCTGCCGAGGCCGAGGCAGTTGCCCAGGCATTGCTGGCCTGCAGTGTCTTCGGCTCTGGCGATGGATCCTGAACAACGCACGGTGTCGGTCGCCGAGTTGCGCGAAGTGCTGGGCTGCGGGCGCCGTGTCTGGTTCCTGGGGTAGTGCGTTAGCCGGGCAGGTCGTGCAGTTGGCAGTACTCGACCCAGCTCAGGCCCGCCATCTGTGCCACCTCCTTGTGTACCTCACGGCGCTGGGCTTCAAAGGCCTCACAGGAATCGGCGGTCAGTTTGAGGGTCAGCTCCCAGGCAAACAGGCCCTGGCGTTCAGCTTGTGCTTCAAAGGCTTCATGCAAGCGTTCGGCGCGGTACTGGGCCAGGGTTTCGCCCCTGGCCTGGGCAGCCAGCGGATTCAGGGTATCCAGTTCGGCGGCGACATCGGGGTGTTCATCGAGGAATCTGTCCAGCGCGCGCTGGTGGTTATCACCGGGGTGTGACAAAGGCTTACTCCAAACACAGGTCAGGGGGAGGGCGGATAGGCGTCATTGAAGCAGATTGAGCGATTGGCCTGGATCATAAAACTCAACTGTTTGGAAAAAACAGGGCCTGGCCTGTTATCCGATTCGGAAATTCCCCCAGATGAATGGCAAAAGGCTTTCGCTCATTGGGCCAGGACGTGTAGCGTTAGCCGGTGCTTCCAGCCCTGCCTTGCAGGGACAGTGGGCGATGGGCAGAGGGATGGGTCATGGCGCAAACGCTGTTCAAGCTTTTCTTCACCCAACGCCTGGCTGCGTTGGCCAGCACTGAATCGCTGCGGGCGATCCGCGAAGGGCTGTTGTGGATCCTGCCTTGCCTGCTGGTCTCGGCGGGCTTTCTGATTCTGTCGGAATGTGCTCGCGTCCTTGGCTTCCACCCGCAGGTGGTGGCGTTCCTCGCCGGCCTGCACAACCAGATCAGTTCCGTGATCCCGCTGCTGGTGGCCGCGTCCATCGGTTACATGCTGGCGATCCAGCATCGCCTGCCCCAATTGCCCGTGGCATTCCTGTGCCTGGCCCATGTGGTGGTGGCGACATTCATCCTGCGGGACTACCCCAGGGCCTCGGCCACCTTTGTGCTGTTTATCGCCATTGCCTCGCCGCTGTTGAACGTTCCCGCAATTGCCTGGCTGCACCGCTACCGCTGGACCCGTCTGGTCAACGAAGACCTGGTGGGGCACAACCTGCGGGGCACGATCAATATGGTGCTGCCAGGCGCTATCACTGCCCTGGCATTGGTGGTGGTGCTGTCCTTGTTGCTGCAGATTCCGTATGTGGCGCAGTTGCAAGGCCCCCAGGTGCTGGACGCGCTGGAGTCACCCTACGGCAGCGGCCTGTTCGTGACCCTGATGAATTCGCTGCTGTGGTTTTTCGGCATCCACGGCGTGTACGCCATGCAACCGCTGTTCGATGTACTGGATCAGGTCGTGGTGCTGAACAGCATGGCCCTGGCGGCGGGCGAGCCGGTCAAATATGTGTTGAACAGTGGCCTGTTGGGCAGCTTTGCGTTTATCGGTGGCTCGGGCGGTGCATTGTGCCTGTTGCTGGCCATCCTGCTGTTCTCCAGGAGCCAGTCCATGCGCTTGTTGGCGGTGGCGAGCCTGCCGCTGTCACTGTTCAACGTCAGCGAGGTGCTGCTGTTCGGCTTGCCGATCATCCTCAACCCGCGTTTGTTCATACCGTTTCTGATCGTCCCGGCGTTGAATGCCATGCTGGCGTTGACGGTGGTGCAGATGGGCTGGGTGTCGCCGGCGGTGGTCAGCGTGCCGTTCACCGCGCCGGTGCTGCTCAATGCCTATCTGAGTACCCACGGCGACCTGGCGGCGGTGGCGCTGCAAGTGGCGCTGCTGGGCCTGGGCACCCTGGTGTACGCGCCGTATGTGCGGGCGATCCATCGCCAGGCCAGTGAAGGGGGCACGGTGTACCTCAAGTCCCTGGACATGACCTTCCGTGGCCTTGAAGAAAAGGGCCGTCTGCGCGAGCTGGACCCGGTACTCGCCTCCCACAAGACCCTGGCGCGCCAGGCCGTGGAACTGAGCCGCATCCAGCAGATCAGCGACTATGAGTTCTACCTCGAATTCCAGCCGCAGGTCTCGACCCGCACAGGCCTGTGCACCGGGTGTGAAGCGCTGATGCGGGCCCGCGACGCCCAGGGCACGGTGCATTCGCCTTGGGAATTCCTGCAATGGCTGGCCCAGGCGCGGTTGATGCCGGATGTGGATGTGTGGGTAGCATCCCAGGCGGTTCGCCAGTACCAGAAGTGGCAGAAACTCGGTTTTTCCCTGCCGATGACCATCAATATTTCCAGCGCGACCCTGACCGACGCCGCCTTCGGCGAACGCCTGGTGGAGATCCTGGCCCAGGCCCATGGGCACGTATCGGTCGAGATCACTGAGGATGCCCTGGTCAGTGATATCCAGGTCACGCGCCAGACTATCCAGAAGCTGCAGGCCATCGGTGCCAAGGTGTATATCGACGACTTCGGCACCGGCTTTTCGGCCCTGAGTTACCTGCACCAGTTCCCGGTGGACTTCATCAAGATCGACCGCAGCTTCGTGGTGGCCCAGCACGACCCCAAGGGCGCCCAGGTGATGACCGGCATGCTGCGCTTCTGTGAGGCGCTGAACCTGGGCGTGGTGGTGGAAGGAGTGGAGACTGCCGAGCAGTTGGCCTTCCTGAATACCGGCGCCGAATTGATTATCCAGGGCTGGTATTTCAGCAAGGCACTGCCGGGCGATCAGTTGGAAGGGTTCGTACGCGAACGCGCCGCCTTGGCGCAGGCTTAATACCCGCGCTGGGTCTGCTCTATCTCCTCGACCAGGCCATCGATCCCGGCCAGGCGCGCGCGATTGTCGTGGTCCCAGGGGTGAAAGCCGGGTTTGAAGTAGTGCAGCCACGGCACCAGCATTCGTGGGAACACACCCTTCGGCCCATACAGAAACTTCAACATGCGCCAGAAACCCTTGAGGTGCCCACCCGACTTGCGGTCGGCAATCAGCAGGCGCAGGTGAAAGTCGAACACCACCAGCCAGAAGAACACCGTGGTGGTCAGCATGGTGCCGGTACGCAGCAGATAGCGCTTGGGGCCGGGCTTGATCACGCGGTTCCATACATCGAACGCCACGGCCTTGTGTTCGGTTTCTTCCAGGGCGTGCCAATACCACATCTGCTGATAGCCCTTGAGCGAATTGCCGAAGCGCGACGGGTCGCTCAACAGGATTTCGGCCAGCATCGCCGTGTAGTGTTCAAGGGCAATGGTCACCGCCAGGTTGAAGGACGCAGGCAGGTGTTTTTTCTGCCAGTCGAGGATGAACTTCAAGCGCCGGTCCAGCGTATGTGCAGGCAACCCGGCGGCTTGCAGCAAGTCGTTGTAGGCCACGTGTTCGCGGCTGTGCATGGCCTCCTGGCCGATGAACCCCTGGATCTCTTTTTTAAGCGCAGGGTCGTCGATGTCCTGGCGATAGTGGCGCACGCTGTCCATGAAAAACAGCTCGCCCTGGGGAAACAGCAGCGACAGGGCATTGAAGAAATGCGTGATGAACGGGCCCTGTTCATGCCAGTCCTTGATGCGCTCGGCGGGCAGGGCGAAATGGATGTCACGGCGGATCGGCAACATAGTGCGTGCTCCTGTTCAGAGGTGGGGCTCGTCGTTGGTTTCAAATACCGGCGTGCGCGGTTTGGGCGCCATGCGCTTGCTGGCGAACACCACCAGGGCTTGATAGGCCGAGGGCAGGCAACGGGCGAGCAGGTCGAGGAAATACGCGTCGCGGCCGATCAGCACGCGGCGCTTGTTTTTGCGCACGCCGTGCAGGATCACCTTGGCGGCCTGGTCGGCGTCGGTGATGAACAGCTTCTCGAAATCGGCGCGGGCCTGCTGTTCGCTGTGGATCAGGAAGCCCGTCATGTTCGCGTCGATACGGCTGCTGCGGCAGATATCGGTGCGGATGCCACCGGGGTGCACGCAGGTGGCCGACACGCCGCAGCGTTGCAGGTCCAGTTCCTGGCGCAGGGATTCGGTGAAACCGCGCACCGCAAACTTGGTGGCGTTATAGCCGCTCATGCCGGGCTGGGCGAACAGACCGAATACGCTGGACGTATTGATCACATGGCCTTCGCCCGAGGCTTTCAGGTATGGCAGAAATGCTTTGGTGCCATGCACCACGCCCCAGAAGTTGATATCGACGATCCATTCCAGGTCGGCATAATCCACGCCTTCCACCGTGCTCGACAGAGCCACCCCAGCATTGTTGAACACCAGGTTGACCTGGCCGTGATCGGCCACGCAGCGTGCGGCCCACTCCTCCATGGCCTGGCGATCGGACACATCCAGTACCTGGGTGGTGACCGACACGGGGGCCAGGGTCGAGGTCTTGATCAGCGCCAGGGTCTGCTCCAGCCCCTGGCTGTTTTTATCTGCCAGCGCCAGGTGGCAACCTTCACGCGCCAGGGCCAATGCCAGGGCGCGGCCCATGCCGGATGCGGCGCCGGTAATTGCCGCTACGCGGCCATTGAATGACTTCATGACAGGCTGCCTTCCGGGGTGGAGTGGGGGGCCGGCACGGGGCGGCTGGGCAGGTTGACCGGCAACTGGTCGACCACGTAATCCTTGAGCGCAAACTGGCGGGTGACCTGCTTGAAGCGCCAGGTCGAGCCGGGCCACAAGGTGGTGTTCCTGCCGGTGCGAGGGTCGAGGTACCAGCTCTGGCAACCGCCGGTGTTCCAGATGGTGCGCTTGAGCTTGGCTTGCAACTGTTGGTTGTAGGCGCTTTCCACGGCCGCCTTGACGTCCACCGTGGCGATGCGGTGCCGCTGCATGTGCTGGAGGACATCCATGATGTAAGTCACCTGGGCTTCGATCATCAGGATCATCGAGTTATGCCCCAAGCCAGTGTTGGGCCCGACGATCAGGAACAGGTTGGGATAACCAGGCACCGTGGTGCCCTTGTAGGCATGGGCGCCGTCTTGCCAAGTGTCCATCAGGTCCACACCGCCGCGCCCGATGATGCAGTCGCGGGGCAGGGGATCGCTGGCTTGGAAACCGGTGCCGAAGATCAGGCAATCGGCGGGGTGCTTGATGCCGTCGGCGGTGATCACGCCGTCGGCTTCGATGCGCAGCACGCGATCGGTGACCACCTCGACATTGCTGCGCGACAAGGCGGGGTAGTAGTCGTTGGAAATCAACACGCGTTTGCAGCCGATGGTGTAGTCCGGGGTCAGGGTCTTGCGCAGGGATGGGCGGGCTACTTGTTTGTGCAGGTGACGCAGGGCGATTTTCTGCACCATTTTCATCAGCCTTGGGTGCAGGGCAAAGCCCACCACGCGGCCTTCCAGCGCCCAGTAGAAAGCCCCGCGCACCAAGCGCTGAGTGAAGGGCAGGTGCTTGAACAGCCAGCGCTCGACAGGCGTAATCGCCCGGTCGGGCTTGGGCATGATCCACGGTGGCGTGCGCTGGAACAGGTCCAGGTGGGCCACTTGCGGCGCGATCTGCGGTACGAACTGAATGGCACTGGCGCCGGTGCCGATCACCGCGACGCGTTTGCCTTTCAAGGAGTATTCATGGTCCCACTGCTGGGAGTGGAAGCGCTTGCCCTTGAAATGATCGAGCCCCGGAATATCCGGTAACGCCGGACGCGACAGGCCGCCCATGCCCGACACCAGCACCCGCGCACTGACCTGGCGGCCACCGCTGAAGCTCAATTGCCAGCGTTGCAGGTGCTCGTCGAACACCGCCCGCTCCAGGCCCATGCCGAAGCGCAGATAGGGCGCCAATCCAAAGCGCGTGGCGCATTGCTCCAGGTACGCACGGATCTCCGCCTGCGGCGCGAACTGCCGCGTCCAGGCCGGGTTGGGCGCAAAGGAAAACGAATACACATGGGACTGCACATCACAGGCGCAGCCCGGGTAATGATTGTCCCGCCAGGTGCCGCCGAGGGTGTCGGCCTGTTCGGCGATAAAGAAGTCGGTGAACCCGGCCTCCTTGAGCTTGATCGCCATGCACAGGCCGGCAAAGCCGGAACCGATGATGGCGATGTCGATTGAATCACTCTGGGCATTCATAAGCAGTCCCTCGTGGGCATCGGATGTGCTCCTTTCTTGTTTTGTCTTTTAGATAGAACACCATTGCAAAGAAAAATTGAATTACTTATTTTAAAAAAGATTTTAAATAATCTACCTGAAAATATCGCCTACGCTAGTCCCAGGTTCCTCATGTGCCATTTGTCCGACGGACAGGCACGCCGTTCGGGTCCAGGGTGTGGACGATGGCCGAGGCCTTGATCAATTCCGGTCAGGTCGCCGGCAGCAGGGATGCAGAGGACCGAGCTATGGCTGTTGAATGGGTTATCGCTGCGGCTGTGTTGGTAGGCGCGAGCGCCGTGTTGTGGGGATTCAGTACGTGGATGACGCGGCGTATCGAAGCCGCCGTTCCGATCAACGGACGCTTTCTGGAGGTAAACGGCGAGCGCTTTCATTATTACGAGGAAGGCAAGGGACCGCCGCTGGTGATGATTCACGGCCTGATGGGCAGCAGTCGCAACCTGACCTATGCCTTGTCCGGTCAGTTGCGCGAGCACTTTCGCGTGATCAGCCTCGACCGACCGGGGTCGGGCTATTCCACGCGCCATAAACGCACTGCTGCAGACTTGCCGGCCCAGGCGCGTCAGGTGGCGGCTTTTATCAATACGTTGGGCCTGGATAAACCGCTGGTGCTGGGGCATTCCCTCGGTGGGGCGATTTCACTGGCGCTGGCCCTCGACCATCCCCATGCGGTGTCGGGACTGATACTGGTGGCGCCCCTGACGCACCCTCAACCGACCTTGCCACTGGTGTTCTGGTCACTGGCCGTGCGGCCTGCCTGGCTCAGGCGCTGGGTGTCGCGCACCCTGACGGTTCCCATGGGCCTGTTGACAAGACGCTCGGTGGTCAAGGGCGTGTTCGCACCGGACAGTGCCCCGGAGGACTTCGCTACCCGTGGCGGCGGCCTGTTGGGCATGCGTCCTGACAACTTCTATGCGGCCTCCAGCGAGATCGCCCTGGTCAACGACCACCTGCCGGACATGGTCAAGCGCTACCCGCAGCTGACGCTGCCCATCAGCCTGATCTACGGCGCACGGGACAAGGTGCTGGACTTTCGCAAACACGGCCAGGCCCTGGCCGACAAGGTGCCCGGCCTGAAGCTGCAAGTGGTGGAGGGGCGCGGGCATATGCTGCCGATCACCGCCACCGAACGGGTGGCGGAAGCGGTGCAGCAGTTGGCCAAGCGTGCGCGGCCAGCACAAACCGCCGCGATCCTGCACCCGCCGTTTGCCTTGGCGAACAAATAATCGTGGCCCTCGTTGCGGGTTGGACCGTCCGAAATGCTTGCCCTAGAGACCTGACCAAACAGCTGAAAAAGAGACTGCCCGGTCACGTAAAAAAGGCTTCGAAAAAGTAGTTGACGACCTAACGATTCCGCGCTATTTCTTTAAAAAAATATTTCAATGTTTATTTTGAAATGATTTTTGAAATGCCTAAGAGCGAATAAAAATGAAAAAAACGTCTTTTATCGCATGGTTGATTTCCTGGAGCACTCAGCGCTCCCTGAACCTGTTTCCTGCCCCCATGACACGGAGGCTGCCATGAATCAGACCCTGGCAGCCCCAAGCATCTGGACCGACGGCAAGCGTCACCTGTGGTGGCTGGGCATCCTGCCCCTGGCCACTCCGTTGCTCTCCGGCGCGCTGGCCATCAGCACCGGTACCCAGCAACTCTGGTGGGTCGGTGTACTGGTCATCTTCGGCCTGATCCCATTGATCGATGGCTTGCTCGGTGAAGACGTGAGCAACCCGCCCGAATCCGCTGTCGGCCACCTCGAATCCCAACGCTACTATCGCTGGATCGTTTACACCGGCGTGGTGTTTGTCATCTCCTCGGTGGTGATTACCGGCTGGCTCGCCGCGGGCGGAATCGACTGGATCATCCAGGGCGGCCTGTTGCAGGCTGCCGCGAACCTGGAGCCGTCCAGCTGGCTGTCCCACGCCGCCAGTTACATCACCGCACGTACTCAACTGCATGGCGAACCGAGCTGGTTCACCTACCTGGGCATGGCCATGTCGACCGGCGCCGCCACTGGCATCGCGATCAACACGGCCCATGAACTGGGGCACAAGCCCAACCCACTGGAAGTGTTCCTGGCCAAGGTCACCCTGGCACCGACCTTCTACGGGCACTTCTACACCGAGCACAACCGTGGCCATCACGTGCGTGTCGCGACGCCGGAAGATCCGGCCAGCTCGCGGTTGGGCGAGAGCTTCTGGGCCTTCCTGCCACGCTCGGTGTGGTTCAGCGCCCGCTCGGCGTGGAACCTGGAGCGCGAACGCCTGCGCAAGCTTGGTCTGCCGGCATGGCACTGGCAGAACGGCGTACTCAGCGCCTGGATGTACAGCGTGGTGTTGTGGGGCGCGATGATCGCCTGGTTGGGCGCGACGGTGATTCCGTTCCTGATCATCCAGGGTATCTACGGCTTCTCGCTGCTGGAAGTAGTGAACTATGTAGAGCACTACGGCCTCAAGCGCCAGAAGTTGCCCAATGGTCGTTATGAACGTTGCTCGCCACGGCATTCATGGAACAGTAACCGTATTGTCACCAATATCTTTCTGTTCCAACTTCAACGGCACTCTGATCACCATGCCAACCCGACCCGTAGTTATCAATCGTTGCGCCACTTTGATGAGTCACCTCAACTCCCTTATGGCTACGCGAGCATGATTGTCTGGGCCTATGTACCGTACTTGTGGCGGCGGCGCATGGATCATCGCGTACTCAATCATTACGCCGGGGATATCACCCTGACCAACCTTCAGCCCTCACAGCGGTTGAAGTACCTGGAGAAGTACAGTAACAGCGCCAAACCGTTCTAAGTTCAAGTAACCGGTTGTTGGCGTACTCGGGGCCTGCGTGCCGCGCAGGCTGCTTTTGCCCAAGGTTTACAAAATGAGTTGCAATACAGTGGTTTGACCCGAACAAAAATAATTAAAGGGAAGGACGTACACCATGCAATCACCTGCCAAGTTCACCACCCACATCGTATTGGCCGCGCTGGGCCTGATTGCCTATCACCAGGCCCAGGCTGCGCGCATCGAGCCGGCGGGCAGCGCCTTTACCGCCCAAGGCCCCATCAGCTTCTCCAAGGGGGCGCTGATCAGCGCCGACTGCACTATCAAGGTGGCCGGCAAAGTCGCGGCCGATGGCTCATCGGTGAATGTCGACAAAGTGGAATTCGACGGCGGCCTCAAGTGCAGCCGCGTGGAAGCCATCAACTTGCCGTGGGTGTTAGTCGCCAAAGACACCAAGAGTGGTTCCATGTCGAAGATCAGCGTGGACGTGCATGCATTCGGTCTGGGCGGAAAGTGCGGACCTTCGACGGCTGATGGCACTTGGGATAACGCCACCGGCAAGTTGGAAGCCGCCAATGTACCCATTGGCGAAGACTGCAAGATCAAGACGGTGTCGATCAAGATGCCGCCGAACTTCAAAGTTGTTGAATAACCGTCGGATGTTACAGCGGTAATTGAATTGAGATTTGGCTGGAAAGGGAAGTTCTGCAGATTCACCGTGACCTCTCGTTCATGGCCATTACCCCCGGCGAAATGACTTCGCCATAACATGTGAGGAAAAACAATGAAAAGCTTGAAAACCCTCGTATCGTTGTCTGCTTTGGCTGTTTGCATGGGTGCTGCTTCGATGGCGAACGCGTACAGCATCAGTCCTGTAAACACGAGCTTCACCGCGCCAGGCACCATCTCGGTGAAGTCGCCTTCGTCCTTCCAGGCCACCGTTAACTGTGGTGCCACGTTTACCGGGAATGTCGATGCGACAGGCGTGGCCAAGATCACTGGCGTCGCGGTCACCGGTGGCGGCCTGTGCGCGCTGCCGAAGATCACCGGTTTGCCTTGGACCCTGACTGCCACGGGCCCTGCCGCCGGTTCGGTGACAAACGTCGGCTATACCATCGCCAGCTCGATTCTGTACCCAGCCTCCAATTGCGGCCCTTCGACTATTACCGTGGGCTACAGCGGTGGTGTGCTGACCGCTGCCAACCAGACCCTGAGTGGCAGTTGCACCGTGGTGAGCCTGAGCGTCACCCCATCGCCGACGTTGACCATTGTTCCTTGATGGTTGTTTGAGAACAAAGGGCTGATCACCCCTTAAGAAGACAAGCGTCTCTGTTGAGGCGCTTGTTGAGGCGCGCCAGGTGTTCCCTTGAACGCGAAGTGTCCATTTATACCGAGTGAACGCTGTCATTAGTTCAGAGTGGAATACGTCAAGTGCAAAAGACGACTGTGATCGCACGTGTTTGTTTGCTTGATTTAGTTCTGCGGCAGTGCCGATGGCCGACTATTAACGTGAGTATTGGCAATGGCCCCGGTGGTCTTGATGTTTCAGCAACCCATCAAGTGCTGGCTGGCGACGGTACGGTGATATAGATGAATGACGAAGTTTCCAACGCTATTTTTATTCCTTGAATAACAGTTCACGCTCATATCAACCGTCACACAGGGAAGAAAAGGTAATGAAGAGTTTGATAGCACTCGTAAAGGCAGGCTCGATAGTGTTGTGTCTTGGCCTGGGAGCGGTTGCCAATGCGGCGTCTTTCAGTCCACCCGGCGCGATTTTAACGACCAGTTCGGGCGGGACTATAACCATTAAATCCGCGTCGACATTTGGAGCTGCGGTCAACTGCAGCTTCGCATTTACAGGCGTGGTGGAGCCAGAGGGTGCAGGGCTGAGAATCAACACCGTGTCACTTTCCGGAGGGGCGATCTGTGCCCTGTATCAGCCCACTGATTTACCCTGGCGGTTGACGCCTACCAGCATCGCCACTGGTCAAATCACCGGCATGGCCTTGACCTACGCGACGACCTCTCCCGCGTGGCCTGCGACTCATTGTGCTCCATCCACCGTCTCTGTCTCGCTGGCTAATACACCTGGCGGCTTGAGTGTGGGCGCGAGCAACCAGGCACTTACAGGTGGCTGCACCATTGTCAGCCTAGGCGCCGTGGCCCCAGGTATTACCGTGCTTCCCTGAGCGGGATGCACAGCAAATCAGGAAAACCAAGTAGCAACACGAGTCGGCTGGGGCCGACTCAGTGAGATAACAATAAGGAGTGCCGTATGAATAATAAAAAACAACAGGTACAGGTTCTGCTGGGCTTGGCATTAATGGGAGGGGTGATGGCTGCCGCGCCTGTGCACGCCGGCGGTTTCTCTACGCCTACTTATGGGGCACCTGGTTGGGGTCGGGCATTTGCTGGCGGTTCGTTGTTCAAGAACGATCCGAGTTCTGCGTACAACAACCCGGCAGCCATGGCTTTCGTAGAACATAACGTTGCGCAGTTTACGGTCGATTACGCGCGCATCAAGATCAAATACAAGGGGAGCGCCAATGATTACAAAGGCGACCCTATTTCCAATATTCCAATTGGGGACAACGGTTTTCCCGATATATCGGCGGCTGCGGTGAACAACAACGATGGGGGACAAGGCGGGTTTACGGCGTGGTTGCCGACAGGGTTCATGGTAATGCCACTTGGCGACCGCTTCGCTTTCGGTTTGAGCCAGGTGGTGCCCCAAGGCATGCGTTCGACATGGAATGAGGACTCCAAATTCCGTGATTTTGCCGTGGATACAAAGATCGAAACCGTTGGGTTGACAGGCTCTCTTTCATTCAAGGTCAATGATCAGTTTTCCATTGGTGGCGGTTTGATTGTTCAGCACAGCAAAGGTTTTGTGAGCCAGAACATCGATTTGTTTTCCGCGGCTTCCCTTTCCAACAGCCCTGAGCTGAGTGGTGTCCAATTTCCCTCAGGCGTGGGGGGCGCGCTGATGCGGGTCAAGGTCGACAATATTTCGACAGGCTGGTTTACCGGTGTGACCTGGAAACCGACTGATCAAGACACCTTGGGCCTTAACTATCATGCCAAGATCAAGAACAAGATGACGGGCAAGTACAATATTCGGGCGGACGCTTATAACAATGCCTTGATGACCCAACCCAGCCCGATAGGTGGCAACGGAACATTGGTTGAAGTGGCTTACCCAGGCCTAAAACTGTTCCCCGATGGTGCCCATGCCAGTACCCAGCTCGATATTCCGGCCACGGCTGGCTTTGACTGGGTGCACCAATTCAACGACCGCTTCACCTTGGGCGCGAGTGTGGTGTGGACGCAATGGTCATCGTTCAAGGATCTCACGCTGAAGTCTGGCGATATCAATATCGTCTCTATTCCTTACAACTACAAAGATACGTGGATGTATTCGGTCGGTGGCGACTTCCGCGCTACCGATGAGTTGACCCTGCGTGCCGGTGTCGCTATTGACCAGACGCCAACGCGTAATTCGACCCGCGATCCACGGATTCCGGACGGCGACCGCACCTTCCTCTCACTCGGAGCCGGGTACGATGTGAAAGCGATCAAGGGCTTGAGTTTTGACGTGGCCTACTCCCACCAGTTCGTACAGGAGGTCAAGCTGAAGACCAAGAACGTCGATCGCCTGGGGGGCGCCAGCCTTGACGGTAAAGCAGAATCGTCGGGCGATGTGGTCAGTCTCTCGGCAACCTACGCGTTCTGACGTTAAGAGGATGATGGAGAAGGGCATCAAGCGCATCTTGCTGCCCTTATCTGTGAGCGTCCTCCTATTCAGGGGTGATGAGCTCTTCACTATCACTTGAGCAGGCTGACGGGTTCAGCCGCTATTTTTTCGCCAATGAATTAAATAAAAATTTCAAAATAAAATTTGAATTTGCTTTTCCGAGTTTGTAGTGTGGCTTTACGCCGCCGCTCATTTCGAGCTGCATAGTGTTTGCCACGCCCTGATCGAGTAGAGGTATCCCCATGGTTATCTGGTTATTGGTGGGTGTCGCAGCTGCGATTGCCCTGGCGTATCGACAAGCTGCTGCCATTCACTGGCTGGGCGCTGGCCTGATCTGGCTGGCAGCCGGTTATCTGTTCAACGTGGTCGCCGGTTTCGGCATGACCGTCGCGGCGCTCCTGGTGCTTCTGCCTGCAGTGCTGATGACCATCAAACCCCTGCGCCGCACCTTGCTCACCAGCAAGGCTCTGGCGCTGTTTCGTACAATCATGCCCGCCATGTCCGATACCGAACGCGCGGCCATCGAGTCTGGCACCGTGTGGTGGGACGCCGAGCTGTTCAGCGGCAAGCCTGACTGGCAGCGCCTGTTGCAAGCCGCGCCCGCCAGCCTGAGCGCCGAAGAGCAGGCCTTCCTCGACAATGAAGTGGAAACCCTGTGCGACATCGCCAACGATTGGGAAACCACCCAGGTCTGGCAGGACATGTCCCCCGAGGGCTGGCAATACACCAAGGACGCCGGGTTCCTCGGCATGATCATTCCCAAGCACTACGGCGGCAAAGGCTTTTCCCACTATGCGCACTCGCAGGTGGTGATGAAGCTGTCGACGCGCTGCTCGGCGGCGGCGATTTCGGTGATGGTGCCCAATTCCCTCGGCCCGGCCGAACTGCTGCTGCACTACGGCACCGACGCCCAGCGCAATTACTACCTGCCGCGTCTGGCACGGGGTGAAGACATCCCGTGCTTTGCCCTGACCAGCCCGTATGCCGGCTCCGATGCCGGGGCGATTCCCGATCTGGGCATCGTCTGCAAAGGGATGCATGAAGGCGAGGAAGTGCTGGGCTTCCGGGTGACCTGGGACAAGCGCTATATCACCCTTGGTCCGATCGCCACGGTACTCGGCCTGGCGTTTCGCGCAGAAGACCCGGACGGGCTGTTGGGGGCGCCGGGTTCGCTGGGCATCACCTGCGCGTTGATTCCTACGTCTCACCCAGGCGTCAACAGCGGTCGCCGCCATTGGCCACTCAACGCCGTGTTCCAGAACGGTCCTACCACCGGCAAGGATGTGTTCATCCCGCTGGAATGGGTGATCGGCGGGCGCGAACAAGTCGGCAACGGCTGGCGCATGCTGATGGAATGCCTGGCCGCCGGGCGCGCGATTTCCCTGCCATCGGCCAACGTCGGCCTGGGCAAGGTCGCGGTGCGCGGCACGACCGCGTATGCGGCGATGCGTAAACAGTTCGGCCTGCCCATCGGCAAGTTCGAGGGGGTACAGGCGCCCTTGGCGCGCATGGCCGGGCACCTGTATGCCTGTGATGCGGTGCGTAAGGTGTCGGTAGCATCCCTGGATGCCGGTGAAAAACCTTCGGTGATCTCGGCCATTGCCAAGTACCACGTTACCGAACGGGCGCGGATCATCGTCAATGACGGCATGGACATCGTCGCCGGCAAAGGCATCTGCATGGGCCCGAATAACTTCCTGGCCCGCGCCTATCAGCAAAGCCCCATCGCCATTACGGTGGAAGGCGCGAACATCATGACGCGCTGCCTGATCATCTTTGGCCAGGGCCTGATCCGTTGCCATCCCTATGTGTTCCGCGAGATGGAAGCGGCGCGCAACCCTGATCGGCGCAAGGCGCTGGAGGCATTCGACAGTGCCATGTTCGGCCATGTGAGCTTTGTATTGGCCAACACCGTGCGTGCTGTGGTGCATTCCCTGACAGGTGGTCGGCTGATTTCTGCCCCGGCCAAGACCGACCCGGCGCTGGCGTCCTACTACCGCCAGGCCAATCGCCTGTCGGTGGTGCTGGCATTGGTCTCGGACATTTCCATGGGCGTGCTGGGCGGTGCCCTCAAGCGCAAGGAAAGTATCACCGGGCGCCTGGGGGATATTCTGTCGCAGCTGTACATCCTGTCCTGCGTGCTCAAGCGCTTCGAGGATGACGGCCGGCCCCAGGCGGATTTGCCGCTGGTGCACTGGGCGGCCCAGGACGCCTTGCTGCGCGCCCATGAAGCACTGGCCGAAGTGCTCGACAATTACCCGTCGAAAGCCGCCGCCTCCGTGCTGAAGGCCTTGACGTTCCCCTTCGGTATCCCGCTGCGCAAACCGTCGGACCGCCTGCTGGCCCAGGTGGCCGATGTGGTGCAGACGCCGGGGGAAACCCGCGACCGCCTGCTGGCCAATTCCTACATCCCGCGTCCGGAAATCGACAAGCTGGCCTATGGCGAATTGGGCTTTCGCCTGTTGCCGCAAGTGGAGCTGATCGAGGCCCGGCTCAAATCCGCCGTCAAGCAGGGCCTGATCGAGCCGATGCCGATCTCCGCCACGGCGTTCACGACCTGGCGCGTCAAGGCGCGGGCACTGGACCTGATCAGCGACGACGAAGACACCTTGCTCGGGCGTTATGTGGAATACGCCGACCACGGCATTCAGGTGGACGACTTCCCGCAGGACTTCGGCTTGCTGGAGGCGTTGCAACAGCGCAAGCAAGCGCTGGAGCCGACGACGAAACGTCGCGCCAGCCAAAGCGAAAACGCCTCGGTCAATTAGGAAAAAAACCAATCAATGTGGGAGGGGGCAATCCCCCTCCCACACAGACCGGGTTTACACGGCATGTATGTGTGGTGAGTGAATCTATCTATGAGTGACAGCTACCTCTCGTTCGTCAATTCCCCCTGGGGCCGTCGCCTGGCCCAGGCCGTGGGTTTACCGCAACCGCTGCCGCTGCAACGCCATCGCAGCGGCCAGCACGGCCTGGTCAACCCGGTGATCGTCGCTGGGGCAGGGCGCCTGGCCGCTGAAGTGCAGCGTGTGTTCGTGGCCACCGACACGGTCATGGCCACCCCGGCCACGCCCAAGGCACCGTCCACGGTCAAGGTGCAGGGCGCAGTGTTTGACGCCAGCGCCGTGGCCAGTCTGCAGCAGCTGGACGAGCTGTATGAATTCTTCCACGCCAACGCCAAACGCATCGGCCACCATGGCCGTGTGGTGGTGCTCGGTACTGCGCCGGAACATTGCCAGGACTTGCCCCAGGCCATCGCCCAACGCGCCCTCGAGGGACTGGTGCGTTCGCTGGCCAAGGAGCTGCGCCGGGCGATCACCGTGCAGTTGATCTACGTGGCGCCTGGTGCCGCAGGCGCGCTGGACAGCAGCCTGCGTTTCTTCCTGTCGCGCCGCTCGGCCTATGTGTCCGGGCAAGTGGTGCGCCTGGAACAACCGGTAGATGGCCAGGTCACGGTCAACTGGGACAAACCCTTCGCCGGCCGCCGCGCCCTGGTCACCGGTGCTTCCCGTGGCATCGGCCTGGCGATTGCCCAGGTGTTAGCCCGGGAGGGCGCGCATGTGGTGTGCGTGGACGTGCCCCAGGCGCAAGACGCATTGCAGCAAGCCGCCACCAGCGTTGGCGGTTCCGCGTTGCCGCTGGACATCACTGCCCCGGACGCTGCCGCCTTGTTGCAGGCCCACACCAGCCAATACGGCGGGTTTGATGTGGTGGTGCACAACGCCGGGATCACCCGTGACAAAACCATCGCCAAAATGCCCGAGGCGGCGTGGCGCAGCGTATTGGCCGTCAACCTCGACGCACCGTTGCAACTCAGCCAGGCGTTGCTGGACAACCAGGGGCTCAATCCCGGTGGGCGCATCGTGTGCGTGTCGTCGATCTCGGGCATCGCCGGCAACCTCGGCCAGAGCAATTACGCCACCTCCAAGGCCGGTGTGATTGGCCTGGTGCAAGGCCTTGCACCCCATGCAGCGGCGCAGCAGGTCACGGTGAATGCGGTGGCGCCCGGGTTCATAGAGACCCAGATGACCGCAAAAATCCCGCTGATGATCCGCGAAGCGGGGCGGCGCATGAACTCGATGTCCCAGGGCGGTCAGCCGATTGATGTGGCCGAGACCATCGCCTGGCTGGCACACCCGGCTTCCGGCGGGGTCAATGGCCAGGTTGTACGCGTGTGCGGGCAAAGCCTGCTGGGGGCCTGAGCCATGGACTATGCGACGCAGATTATCGACCCGCCGCCATCGCGCACCCGCTTGCTGCTGGATGGCGTGCGCGCCTTGCGCAAACCCAAACTCGACGGCGCACCGGTGCTGCCCAGGGAGCGCCTGGTGCGCGCGGCGGCAGAGTTGTCCGGCGCCGGCATTGAGGCCTATGGCCGCGCCTGCGGTTTTCGCCGCCAGCAGGGTGTGCCGTTGTCCTATCCCCATGTGCTGGCGTTCCCGCTGCACCTGATGCTGCTCACGCGCCCAAGCTTCCCGTACCCGGCCAGCGGCATGGTGCACCTGGCCAATCGCATTCGCCAGCACCAGCGCCTGCACCCGGGCCAGGCGTTGCGCCTGGAGGTGTATGCCGAGCGTTGGGTTGCCCATCCCAAAGGCCAGGCGCTGAGCATCGCCACCCGAGCCTACGGCGCCGACACCCTGGTCTGGGAGAGCGACAGCCTGTACCTGCGCCGGGACGTCAAGGACCCGGTCGGCCAGCCATGGGACGACGTGTTGCCGTTGCAGGAGGAGGGGCTGTTGCGCACCCAACGCTGGGTGTTGCCCGCCGACCTGGGCCGGCGTTTTGCCAGGGTGTCGGGGGATTTCAACCCGATTCACACCTCGCTGATCGGCGCGAAACTCTTCGGTTTCCGCCGTGCCATCGCCCATGGCATGTGGACCCTGGGCCGGGCGCTCGCCGCCCAGCAACCACCCGGCGGGCTGGACCAGGCCGAGGCCCATTGCGACTTCAAGCTGCCGATCTTCCTGCCCGGCCAGGTAGCGCTGTGGAATCGCCCCGTGACCGGCCCGCGCCGTGAATTCGAAGTGCGCAATTTCGCCGGCGACAAGCCCCATATGCGTGGCCTATTCATTTGGAATGAGAGCGTTCGATGAGTGACTACAGCTTCAACCCGCCGCCGACCCGCCGCGTGGCGATTATCGGCGGTAACCGCATCCCGTTTGCCCGCTCCAACACGGTGTACGCCCACGACAGCAACCAGGACCTGCTGGTGGCCGCCTTGCAGGGCCTGGTCGACCGTTACAACCTGCACGGCCAGCGCCTCGGGGAGTTTGCCGCCGGGGCGGTGATCAAGCACTCGCGCGATTTCAACCTGGCACGTGAGTCGTTGCTCTCTACCACCTTGTCCCCGGACACGCCGGCGTACGACGTGCAGCAAGCCTGCGGCACCGGCCTGGAAGCGGCCTTGCTGGTGGCGAACAAGATCGCCCTTGGCCAGATCGAGGTGGGCATTGCCGGCGGTTCCGATACCACCTCCGACGCACCGATCGGCATCAACGAATCCCTGCGCCACACCTTGCTCGCTGCCAACCGCGCCAAGGGCATGGGCGCCAAGTTGAAGACGTTGCTCAAGGTTCGGCCGTCGATGTTCTTCAAACCATTGCTGCCTCGCAATGGCGAGCCACGCACCGGCTTGTCCATGGGCGAGCACTGCGAAGCAATGGCCAAGCGCTGGCAGATCAAGCGACTGGCTCAGGATGAGTTGACCCTCACCAGCCATCAGCGCCTGGAAGCGGCCTACAAGCGCGGCTTCTTCGACGATCTGATCAGCCCCCATCGCGGGCTGGCGAAGGACAACAACCTGCGCGCCGACGCCAGCCTGGAGAAACTCGCCGGCCTGGCCCCGGCCTACGACCGCCAGGACGGCACGCTCACGGCGGGCAATTCCACGCCGCTGACCGATGGCGCTTCGGTGGTGTTGTTGGCCAGCGAGGCGTGGGCCGCCGAACACGGCTGGCCGGTGCTGGCCTACCTGCGTACCGGCGAAACCGCCGCGGTGAACTTCGTCGACGGCACCGAAGGCCTTTTGATGGCCCCGGCCTACGCAGTGCCGCGCATGCTCCAGCGTGAAGGTTTGAGCTTCAACGACTTTGATTTCTTCGAGATCCACGAAGCCTTTGCCGCCCAGGTGCTGTGCACGCTCAAGGCCTGGGAAGACGCCGATTATTGCCGCGAGCGCCTAGGCCTGGAGGCACCGCTGGGGGCCATTGACCGCGCAAAAATGAACGTCAACGGTGGCTCACTCGGTTGCGGCCACCCGTTCGCGGCCACCGGTGGCCGCCAACTGGCGGCGCTGGCCAAGCTCATTCATGAGAACGGTGGTGGGCGCGGCCTGATTTCCATCTGCGCGGCGGGCGGGCTGGGCATTACCGCCATCGTCGAAAA
>Ga0182008_10000259_pt1 | contig 41267 bp, 31 predicted proteins | sample Sormic07211129_1_FD_120482 | JGI IMG/M metagenome (GOLD analysis project Ga0182008, IMG submission 120482) | Rhizosphere microbial communities from Sorghum bicolor, Mead, Nebraska, USA - 072115-129_1 metaG | ecosystem: Host-associated > Plants > Roots > Rhizosphere | place: USA: Nebraska...
AACTTAAAATCTCCCAGGTCAAAAATCAACTTGCCCTGCCCTTGTACCAGGTTATTAAAATTATTATCAAAACCATTGTCAAATTGGCTTAGGTAGGCGTCATAATTGATTTTATTGGGCGAAAGCGGAGCGCCCAAATCTGGAATATAAACCATCTGTGCAAACCGGTCACGGAGATTTTTATTACGCACACGGTTTAAACGTGTACCATTTACGGATGCTGAAAACTGCAGCCAGGGTAATGGTTTCATATTCACATTAAAAAAGGCGTTGTATTTATCAAGGCCCGTTCGATCAGCTACCCCACCAGTTTTAACATTGCCCACTGCAAAACGAAAACTGGCACGCTCTGAACCTCCGGAGATATCTGCATGAATGCCATATACCACGGCATTCCTGTAATAACTGTCACTCCAATTGGAAGGACCATAGTAAGCCGTATTTAAAGAATCGCTCAGGTAAAGCGGATAAACATCGTCTTCATTATATCTGCCATTCGGTGTATAACGGTCATAAAACTGTTTTCTGAAATTATTCTCGTACTCTCCATTAATGGTATTTACACTGGGGCGCTGCGCCATGCCAAAATAAGAATTAAAGCTTACCCGACGTTTAATTCCGGCTTGCTTGGAGGTGAGTAAGATGACTCCGTTTGCTCCTCTTGGGCCAAAATAGGCGATTCCGGCAAGGTCTTTTAAGACCTCTATACTGGCTATGTTGTTGAGGTCAACTCCTGCCAGTAAGTTGGTTGCAGGGCCAGCTCTGTTGTAGTCGTATTGCTGGATGTCGAAAGCAAACGGATGTTCTTCTGTGACCAGAGGAATCCCGTCCAGGACGACCAATGGCTGCACCTGGTAAACGTCTCTTTTAGAGAGCAGGGGCGTACTCAATCCGCGGATGTACATTTGCTGTACAGTCCCGGGCTCTCCGCTGGGCTCCTGAACATACAATCCTGGGGCCTGCCCCTTTAGTGCCTGTTGCAGGGAAGTTGCCGGGTAAATTGCCAGGTCTGCTGGTTTTTTCGAAACCGATTTCGGAAGCAGGCCTTTAAAAAAAAGTGCCTCCTTCTTTTGTGACAGATCAACGGCCTTCAAGGTATCTTTCCTGGTGGTATCCTGTTGAAGAAAGACCTTTTCTGCATAGTTATTGCCGCACAGCGCCAATAAAAAGAAACCTGTTAGTAATAAAACACGCATATTCTTCAGTTAGAGACTGGAGATTTCAGCTTAAAAAACAAACAAAACAATTCCCTTCCGGTCAAATTCCTTCTCTGATATCAAGAAGGAACCTGCCAGTTAAAGCACCAGCCTTAAAGCCAGATCACTTTTGTTTAAAAATTGGCTTGAGGGGTTTAGTTAAGCGTAGAAATTTCCATTCATATTTATTAATCAGTTTACAATACTTGCTAAAAACAGGATGCAGCCAAGAACATCAGTCCAAAAAAACTGACAAAAGAATTCCTGCTCAATCCAATATTTATCAAAAAATATTTAATTAATTCATCCAAAGAGGCTTTTCTAAAAATCCCTTTTAAGTTAAAACACAATAAATCTTTAGGTTAAGATTTTAATAAAGAGGTTGCTGTTCATGATGCTAATTTAGTTTAAATTTGGTTTTTATTATTTTTGATCTATTTATCAATGGTAATACTAATATACTCAAGTAAAACGGTTTAGCAAAATTTTAAGCTGTTTTTTTTCACATTTATTATAAAAAAACAGTGTGTATTTTATTTTAGTTGAAGTCTATGCAAACAACAGCAACTATTAACTATAAATTAACACCCAATACAAATCTACTGGACTAATTCAGCTTATTTTCTGCTGAATTAGTCCATCCTCCGGGATTCGTCATTTTCGGCTTTATACCGAAATGAAGAAATGAAAAATTGGTCTCATCTTCTTTATTCTCCCATAGGGCTCATAATTAATCAGGTTGTATTTATTCCTTATTTTTATTGTTCTATTGTGCTACAGTAAACTTATAGGTAGAAACAGAATTATACTTTTCCCCTGGTTTTAGTACCGTTGAAGGAAAAGATTTTTGGTTCGGGCTGTCCGGAAAATGCTGGGTTTCCAGGGCAAAGGCTGTCCTGAAATCATCTTTATGATTTCCTTTCATGGTATTTTTACCCTGCATGAAATTACCGCTATAAAATTGCAGACCGGGCTGATCCGTATAAACACTCATCACTATCCCGCTCTGATCTCCGGTAACAATGGCAACAGGCTGATCAGGAGTATGAGAATTCAATACAAAATTATGGTCATAACCTTTGCCATTTTTCAGTTGATCATTTAAAGCATCTACACGATCCCCTATAGTTTTGGCCACGGTAAAATCAAATGGCGTTCCTTTAACCATAGCAAGTGTACCTAGCGGGATCAGTGTAGAATCTACTGGTGTATATTTATCCGCATTAATTTTAACCAGGTGCTTTAATATCGTACCGCTTTGCTCCCCGTTCAGGTTAAAGAAGGCGTGATTGGTTAAGTTCACTACGGTATTTTTATCTGTAACTGCCTCATAGCTAATTTTAAGGGCATTATCATCAGTCAGGGTATAAATTACTTTCAAATTTAAGTTACCTGGAAAACCTTCTTCCCTATCTTTAGAGAGATAAGTGAGTTCCAGACTTTGTTTATCCAGAACTTTTGCCTCCCAAACGACATCCTGATAGCCTTTCTTGCCTCCATGTAATGTATTTGGACCATTATTGGTAAATAGGGTATATACTTTTCCATCCAGGGTAAATCTGCCTTTAGCAATCCGGTTACCATACCGCCCAATGGTTGCCCCGAAATAAGGTTCTGTTGATTGTTGATATCCATCTACGCTGTCAAACCCTGCAACAACATCTACCAGTTTTTGATTTTTGTCGGGCACAAGCAAACTCACGAGTCTTCCTCCATAATTGGTGATCAGTGCTTTACAGCCGCTGTTGTTTTCCAGTGTATACAGATGAACCTCTTTGCCATCTATTTTCTTTTCAAAAGCTTTTGCGGAAATGGGGCCTGAGTCCAGACCTGTGGCTGTCTGCCCTCGATGATTTGAGGAAGAGTTGCAGGATGCTGTAAGGATCAGTGCTGCAAGAAGCAATGGAGAGGAATTGTATTTTAAATAAGCTTTCATCAACAATCTTGTTTTTAATTAATTATCTGTTATTCAATTTGTAATCCAGGAGCTTAATGGAATACCCACCTACTACACTGCGTGCCTGGAAGCCCACTTGTTTGCCATCTGTTGTTTCATGCCAATCGCTCAGGGGTACCCGGCTTGAGGTTTCTGATGCGTATTTAAATACCGGATTGACCAGCTTATTGAAGTCTTCGGGGTTATCGGTAAGGGTTGCTGTCCAAAGAATCCAGTCTGACTTGGTATAGGTACGGCGACTGTCTAAAGGCAAACCGAATTCCCGTTGTTTGGTTAAATAATAATTGATCTCTTTTTTATAGACTTCCTTTGGAAAAATATCCAGGTTCAATACCTTATCCCAAACCAGGTTATATTTCTGGCTCCAGGTATCCTTTCCATCGAAAGTTAAGGCATAGTGGTCTCCGGCATCGGCCATTTGCATCCATTTCTGCGCCATTTCTTTTGCCATATGGGTGAATTTAGCGGCCTCTTCAGATTTACCCAGCTTTTCAGCAAGCATACCATAACCGCCGATGGCCACAATTGCTTTAACAGATAAATTTGCGTTGCGAGCCATATGGCCGGCGAAATCATCTGTACACAATTGGTTCGCCGGATCCAAACCTGCTTTACTTAAATAGTTTGCCCAGGTGGATAAAGTTTCCCAATGTTTTCTGGCATATTCTGCATTTCCTTCTGTTTTAGCAATTGCAGCTGTTAGAATCACCATATTGCCAGCTTCTTCAACAGGCATATCTTCTCCGTAGGTTTGGCCATTAGCCAGAGGGTAAGTACCTAAATCATGGGAAGGAAAAGGCTTTTTCCATTTTCCACTTTCACTATAATAGAAAATTCCGTTCAGCATACCTTTAAGGAGGTCTGGATTGTAAGCCAGAAATAAAGGCGCAGAAGGATAAGTTACATCTACGGTATTGATAGAACCATTGCTGAAGTTTTCTTTGGAAAGGAACAGGATTTCTCCCTGAGGGCTTTGGACTAATTTATGAGCTGAAATGGCCTGACGGTAAGCCAGGTCTGAAAGTTCAGCATATTTTTCTCCACCCGCCTGTAGGTTTTCTGTATGGAATTTTTGATTAAAAACTTCACATTTCTTCAAAACTGAAGCATACTCCGTGTTGGCCAGTGTTAATTGCTTGTCAATAGTTTGGTTGTTGTTCCGGTTCCACCATGGCCTGAGGTTTTCTCCAAAATATTGTACGGAGTAAATATCATCATAACCTACCAAAATACGTTTTTCAATTGCCGAAATGCCCACTTCATTAAAGGGCAAAACCGTTGAAAGACTTAGTTTCCTGCCTTCTGCAGCTGCAGCACTTGTTTTTTTACCTGCAACAAAATCAGCGACAGCATTGGCAGAAGGGCTGATATACTGACGTGCATTTGCATTTTGAGGAACCGCAACGTACATATATCCCCAGTCAATACGTACATCATCTCCAGACTTTTTCAAGATGGCCTGTTCCTTTGTACCCGCTTTCAATATCGATAATGAACCGGTGTTGTATTGTTTAGCCGTTACTTCTTCATATTCTGTATGGGTAGATAAGGCTGTTGAAGCACCAAAATATACTTCGGCAGTATGTTTTTTTCCATCTTTTGCCTTTATTTTAAAAGACACATAGGATACCGGACGGGACATTAAATCCAAATCATCCATTAACAATGGGGAAGTAAAAGCGACATCCAGGTTCACCGCACCACAATCAAACGTATAGCTGGTTTGCGTTGCATTCAATTTTACACTGGTTTGTTTAGCTGCCAGTACGTTTTGCTCAGCTGCAACTGGTTTGTCATACACCAGGCCCGCGTCCAGCCACTGTCCGCCAACATTATTTCTTACATGAATGGCCAGTACGTTTTTTCCCTTCTTTAATAATTTCTGGTCTGTTGGGATATAAATGAATTTACCATTAAAACACTTGCAGTTAAAGATCTGTGTTCCGTTCAAATAAACTTCAACATCATCATCGTTCATTAATTTCAACTGCAGACCTTTAAAATCTGTTCTGTCCAGGTTAAATGTCCGGCGCGTCCACAGGTCTTTACTCCTCCATGGTGTCGTCGCGGAACCATCGCCAAATGGTGCTGTACCTGTTTTCCAGCTACCATCACTAAAACTGGACTGCTCCCAGCCTTTTGCAGGTTCATTCTCCGTATATTGCACCTGATAGGCTTTTTCGTCTGATGCAGGCAATGCGGTAATAAAATTTCGTTCCTGGTCGCCTAAAAAACGGTATACCTTTCCATCTACCTTGATCAAACCTGTCAAGGATTGGGCAGTACCGGTCCAATGTTTGGTTGGAGAAGCATTTAATTTGTCGGTAAAAGACCAGACACTAAAATAAGGATCATGCGTAATTAGCGGATAAGCCGGGGCAATCCGCTCTTGTGCAGATGCCCTTAGCAATAGTGCCGCTAAACTAGCTGTGAGAATAAATCGTTTCATTTGTGTGTATTTATAAAATAAATCAGGTGTGTGTTTCATTAATTTATGGTACAAGCGGCAAATACAATTTATCGTGTACACTTTTCAGTTTTTCAACAGGCATTTTAATCACTTTTCGGTCGTAGGTCATCAAACCGTTCGTTTCCTGTTCCACATCGGTTGTCTGCGTATAGACCGCAGCGGATAATCCCTTTTGGATGAGCTCCTGCATTTTTGTCATAAATGAACTATACTTATCCAGCATTTCATCGGCAGTTTTAAAGGTTTGATAACCCCAGTTGTCTTTTGCTTTCCAGGTATGACCTGATACTGGCAGTCCTAAACCGCCAAATTCACCCAGTACAATAGCGTGCGTGGAACCGAATAGGTCTGGTCTCGGCATTGCGGGGTCTGGATAATGGTGCAGATCTACCAAATCGCCGGCAATTACAAAATTACCGCCACTTGCGCTGTTCACTAAACGGGAAGGATCTTTCTGTTTGGTCCAATCGGCAATTTCTTTGGTTTTAAACTGCCCCCATGCTTCATTAAATGGGGTCCAAACCACAATAGAAGGGAAATTATGCAGCTGATCCAGAATCACTTCCCATTCTTTACGATACATGGACTCAGATGCTGGTGTTCTGTTTTTATCGGCTCCACCCAAAAGGCCTGGATTTGGCTGCCATTGATTGCCTAAATCTCCGCTTGGCATATCCTGCCATACCAGCAGACCTAATTTATCGCATTCATAATACCATCTTGCGGGTTCAATCTTAATGTGCTTCCTGATCATGTTAAAACCCATTGCTTTGGTTTTAATAATGTCAAAATTCAGGGCTTCATCTGTTGGAGCGGTATACAGCCCATCAGGCCACCAGCCCTGATCTAAAGGGCCGTATTGAAAAACAAATTCATTATTGAGCAGCATTCGCTGGATACCATTTTTATCTGCACCCATAGAAGATTTACGCATAGCAAAATAACTTCCTGCTTCATCAATCACTTTTCCTTTACGTAACAAGGATATATTCAGGTTATAGAGGAATGGGGAAGATGGTGACCAGAGTTTTGGATGGGTTATAGCCAGTGAAGCCCTTGCTCCTGGTTCGACATCCTCCTCGGCAACTTTGTTCTTACCATCAAACGCTGTAATCCTTAACCGATCACCCGGCTGCAGACCTTCTACCTTTGCGGAGACCTTCAGTGTTTTCGAATCAATATCTGGTGTTTGTTTAGTAGATACAATATGAGTTTTAGGAAGTGCTTCAATCCATACAGTTTGCCAGATGCCGGTTACAGGAGTATACCATATTCCTTCTGGTTTTCTCTGTTGTTTTCCTCGTGGCTGAGGCCCTTCGTCTGTCGGGTCCCAAATTCTGACTTTAATTTCCTGTTTGGATCCTTTTATTAACAGGCTTGTAATGTTAAAGGTAAATGCATCAAAACCTCCTTCATGCAATCCGGCACTTTTTCCATTTACAAATACTTCTGTTTGCCAGTCTGCTGCACCAAAATGGAGCATCACTTCTTTATTCTTCATAAAAGAAGGTATATCAATGATATGACTGTACCACAGTACACTGTCCTTGCCTACGGTACGACCCACCCCTGAAAGTGCAGATTCTACCGCAAAGGGAACTAAAATCTTTCCTTCGTAGGCAGATGGTGCAGATTGATTTTTAGGTACAATGGCATAATCCCACAAGCCGTTTAAATTTTCCCAATTGCTGTTACGTACCAATTGAGGACGTGGGTATTCAGGTAATACATTTTTGGGCTCTACTTTTTCTGCCCATGGCGAAACAATTCTGTCCTTAATCAATGCCCAAGATTTTTGTTGTGCCCGAACGGCAGTGCAACTCCATATAAAAAGCAAAGCGCCAGAAAGAATTTTGTTCATGTAGTTTAAAATTTGGTTGCTCAAATATTGGATTTTTGGGCTTTGACTGCTCTACGCATTTGTATCAAGTTTTCTTCAATTTGTCTCTATTTCAATGAATTTTCTCTTCTCAATTTTTTAATTCCTGTATGCCGGATAGATTTCAGTTACAGATGTAACGTCTTGCTGTCTCAATATTTCAACATTTAGTCTCAATCTTTATTCAGAATTAAAACAACGTATTTGTTTGATATATTTGAAACATAGAGCCATTTATAAACTATTGAGACTATTAATCCTTGTTTTTTTTCTGCTGACAGCAAAGATGCTGTATGCCCAGCCCTATTATTTTAAGCACTATCAGGTGGAGAATGGGCTGTCTAATAACACTGTTTTTTGCAGCGTACAGGATCATAATGGTTTTATGTGGTTTGGTACAAAAGATGGCTTGAACAGGTTTGACGGCTATTCCTTTAAGACTTACAGACATGATGTAAGCAATCCACAAAGCTTAGGAAGTGACAAAATACATTCTTTACTGAGCGACAACAAAGTTGGCATATGGGTAGGCACTGACCGGGGTCTTTATAGATATGATCCTATAAAAGAGGCATTCAATAGCATAACATTGACCAGGGGAATGACAATGAGCGTACTCCAAATGGACCATAAGGGGCTGATATGGATACTTTCCGGAGGTAAAATATATCAATACAATCCAATTAGAAACAGTCTCGCAACTGTGCAAATGGAAGCCTCTTTTTCTCCAACTCATCTCTTTTGCCGCCCTAATGGCGAAATGATCATTACCAGCCCGGATGCCCAGATCGCTGTTTTCAATCCAACAACTCGGGCTTTTGAAACCCGGTATTTGCTAGACAAGCTGCAACCATCAAGTATAGGATGGATTTCTGCAATCAGTGAGACCAGGGATGGACAGTTGCTAATTGGCACAACTAATCAAGGCTTTAAGTTGTTTAACCTGAAAACACATACTTTAAAAGATCTTGCCACCCTCAATACAGATAAGACACATATTTATGTAAGGGACATCAAATCCTCGGCAAACGAGGAATTCTGGATTGGGACAGAGTCTGGTCTCTATATTTATCATCACAAGGACAATAGCATCACTCATTTGCAAAAACAGGTTGGAAACCCTTATGCTTTGTCGGACAATGCCATCTATACACTTTGTACAGATCGTGAAGGTGGCATATGGACCGGAACCTATTTTGGTGGTGTTAATTACTATTCTCCTTTCGCATCCATATTCACCAAATACTTTCCAGGCCTTCAGAAAAACGCGATCAGCGGAAGCGCCATCCGGGAAATTTGTAAGGATAAGAATGGAAATTTCTGGATTGGTACAGAAGATGCCGGGTTGAACAAGCTGGATCCCAAAACAGGTCTCTTTACTTCCTATTTTCCAAATGGCCAGAAGTACAGCATTGCGCATTCCAATGTCCATGCTTTACTGCCCAACGGCAATCAGCTCTGGATCGGCACTTTTGAGCACGGTTTGGATATTATGAATATCAACACCGGTCTTATCATCAAACACTATCATGCAGGAAAGGGTAATTCTTTAAGGTCCAACTTCATATTGTGCCTTTATAAAACCAGGGAAGGAGTTATTTTGGTGGCCACAACTTCTGGCCTATATAGCTATAACACTGAAAATGATGATTTTGATCTGGTGCCAGGTCTGCCTGTATCTTTCTATAACAATATTATTCAAGACAGTGAGGGTAGTATATGGGCAGGCACTTATAATAGTGGTTTGTTTAATTTCAAACTTGGAGATCGTACTTTCAGGAATTTTATATCAAAAGACAATGATAAAACCTCCTTGCGTAATAATACGGTGAACGGAATTTTTGAAGACAGCGGTAAAAACATCTGGGTAGCTACAGATGGTGGTGGACTGGCCTTGTTTAATAAAAAAACATCCACCTTTAAATCATTTACTGTAAGAGATGGTTTTCCAAGCAACTTTCCTTTCCGGATGCAGGAAGACAGCAGCCATAATTTATGGATCAGCAGTACAGCAGGTATCTTGCGTTTTAACCCAAAAACAAAGGTTGTAAAAGCTTATACCCGGGAAGACGGACTCCTGACTGATCAGTTCAATTACAATTCCTCTTTTAAAGATACCGACGGACGGCTGTATTTTGGCAGTGTAAAAGGTATGATCAGTTTCCTTCCCGAACAGTTGAACACCACAACTGCCACCGCTCAGGTTTTCCTGACTGGCTTCAGGATCGATAATACGGAAAACCAGACTCAGCTGACAAAGTCAATATCTGGAAAATCCATGCTCTACACGAAGGAGATCACCTTACAGCATAATCAGTCTTCTTTTAGCATTGATTTCGCTGCCCTCAGTTACATTGCTCCGGAAATGACAGAATACGCCTATAAGATGAAGGGCCTGTATAACAACTGGGAATACTTAAAAACAAACAGGAAGGTATATTTTACCAAACTTGCCCCGGGGAAATATATATTTGAGGCCAAATCAATGATTAGTGGCAGTAAACTTTGGAGCACAAACAATGTACAGCTTCACATTACCATACTCCCTCCCTTCTGGAAGACACCTCAGGCTTATTTGTTCTATGCTATTGTAATCATCGGAATGGTTTCGGTTCTGATTTGGGAATATCATAAAAGAACAGAAAGCAGGAACAAAAGACGAATGGAAATCTTTGAGCACAAAAAAGAAAAGGAAATCTATCAGGCCAAAATAGAATTTTTTACAAACGTAGCACATGAAATCCGTACACCACTTACGCTCATTAAAGGCCCTATGGAAAAACTACTCAAATTATCTAAAGAAGTGCACTCTGATCCCATAGAAAAAAATCTTAGGATCATGGACCGTAATACAGAACGTTTACTTAACCTGACCAACCAATTACTGGATTTCAGAAAAACAGAAATTTCAGGCTTTTCTCTCAATTTTGTGAAAGCCAATATCTCAGATTTGCTTCGTGATGTCAACCTGCAGTTCCAGTTTGCTGCAGAACAGAAACAGCTCCATTACGAAACGATCCTTCCGGAAAGGGACCTGTTTGCGTACATAGATCTGGAAGCTTTCTATAAGATTATGAGCAACCTGATAGATAATGCCATTAAATATGGAAAATCTATTGTAGAGGTTAAACTCATTGTTCAGGAACATAACGATGAGTTTACCATTCTGGTTAAGAACGATGGAAGCAAAATCTCTGCCGAATTGAAAGAGAAGATCTTTGAGCCTTTTTTCAGGGCAAGAGAAACCGAAATGAAACAGGGTACCGGTATTGGATTATCTATTTCCAAGTCCCTGACAGAGCTGCACAAAGGACAGTTGAATTTGACTGAAGATGAAGGTGATTATAATATATTTGTTGCACGCTTCCCTATTCATCAGACTATGGAATTTAATTTAGAAGGAAAATGGAAAAAGAAATAAGTCTTGTAAATGAAGCAGTAGTTGAGGAAAAACCGGTTGTACTTCTTGTAGATGACAATGAAGATATCCTGGATTTTATTTCTGATGATCTGAGTGAAAAATTCCAGGTATTGGTGGCTGCGAATGGCAAAGAGGGTCTGTTGCGGCTGGAGCAGGAAATCGTACACCTGGTGATCAGCGACGTAATGATGCCCGAAATGGATGGCTTTGAATTTTGCAAAAGAATTAAATCCAGTATTGAATTTAGTCATATCCCCGTGATTCTGCTTACTGCAAAAAACACGATGCAGTCTAAGATAGAAGGGCTGGAACTGGGTGCGGATGTGTATATGGAAAAGCCGTTTTCCCCGGAGTTTTTACAAGTTCAGGCCTCCAGCCTTATTGCTAACCGCAATAAGATCAAAGCTTATTTCTCCAGCTCTCCTCTCCTCCACATCAAAAGCATTGCTTACTCCAAAGCCGATGAACAATTCCTTGAAAAAATCCAGAGTATTATTGTACAGAATATTCAAAATCAACAGCTGGATGTAGAACATCTTGCCGAAAACATGAATATGAGCCGCCCAACCTTGTACAGAAAAATCAAATCAATCTCCAACCTTTCTCCTAATGAATTGATTAACCTGGCCCGCTTAAAAAGGGCCGCAGAACTACTTAGTGAAGGGAGGTTAAAGATTTATGAAATCTCGGAGATGGTAGGTTACAGTTCCCAAACTCATTTTGGAAGGGTATTTCTAAAACAGTTTGGCATGTCACCAACAGATTATCTGAACAACAGACCGGTTGAAAAAAGGAAATAATTTTATTCGCCGGACACGGGTGCACTATCCCTTCGTTCTCTAAAGGTAAGGAGGAGGATCGTGAGCACTATCAAGGTGGTGCCTATCCAGTCAAAACGACCAAAGGACACATTTAACCAAACCACCGCAATGAGCGCAGCTGAAAGTGGTTCTGCACAGGCAAGCAAACTACTTGTTCCGGCACCAATCAGTTTTACTGCAGTCAGGTAAGCATAAAAAGCGACCAGACTTCCCAATAGTATAATAAAAGCTGTACAAAGATAAGTATAGGCATCCCATCTCCCCTCTACTGCCCAGGGCGCGTGAAGAAAACTGGAAAAAAAGCCTCCAATAAGCATAGACCAACCTATGACTACTGTTGTGTTATAGCGTTTTAACAGCGCTATGGGCTGGATAGAATGAAAGGCCAGTGTAATTGCAGCAAGCAGTCCCCAGATCAGGGCCGGTTTGGAAATAGATAAATGTCCAACCTGACCGTGCGTAACCAGCAAAAATGTACCTGTTAGAGCAAATACAATCGCAATAAGTTCTATTAAGCTAGGCAATCGTTTTAGTTTTATGGTATAATAAATGGCAATGAGTACTGGCCCCAGATATTGAAGTACTGTCGCGGTAGCTGCATTAGAATATTTAATCGTTGCAAAATAAGAGTACTGAACCGCGACCATTCCGAAAATGGTGAACAATAACAGCTGAGCTGCATCTCTTCTGTTCTTCCAGATCCGAAACAAATCGGGCAGCTTTATAAGCCTAGCATACAACACCAGGACCAGTCCTGAAACCAATAGCCTTATGGTGAGCAGCCATTCTATGTTAACAGCCCGATGAACAAAGAGAAATTGACAACAGGCACCTGAAACACCCCATAACAATGCGGCCATAAAGGCCAGCAAACAGCCTTTTAATTTATTGTTTTCCATTTTTGCTGATGATCTCTGTTAAGGCAACATAGTAATTCTGGAATGCTTCCGGATCTGTATTCAGGAACAAATAAGGCTCAATGAGTTCCAGCTCCATCAAATACAATTCGCCATCCCGATGGACACCATCTACCCTTGCATACAAAGTGTCTGTTGCGAATTTTTCCACATAAAGACCTGCAGATTTAATTTGCTCCGGAGAGGCGGTGACTTTACTGATCGTTCCTCCGTGATAATGCTGCACTCTAAAATCTCCTTTAGCCGGTTTCTTTAATAAACTGTGGCTAAATCTGCCGTTGAAGAATAAATAAGACCATTCTCCATCCACTATTTCCGGCATAAACGGCTGGGCCATATAGCTTTCATCTTTAAGAAACTCATATATTTCGTCTCTATAGGTTTCGACGGTATCAATGCGAATATTCCAGGTATTTTTTGCTCCTGCGCTAACACATGGTTTAATGATCAGCTGTTCTGTTTTCAGTTTCAAAAATAGAACGGAGATATCTGGTGTGGTACCTTTTTCCAAAAACAGGGTCGGGATCACATTTAGTCCGGCATCTGCGATCTCCTTAAGATAATGTTTATCACTGTTCCATTTTACAATATCTGTTGAATTCAGCAGTTGAACACCCAGCGATCTGATCTGCTCCAGCCAAAGATAAAATTCGTTGATGTGTTCATGGTAATCCCATGGAGACTTGATAATGGCCAAATCATATTGTGTCCATTCTACATCTGGATCATTCCAAATTTCCTGCTCTATATGGATTCCTTTTTGTTTTAAAAAGCGCAAAAGCTCAGCATCTTCATCGTAAGCTGTTCCTGAAGTATATTTTTCCTGAATCTGGTAAGTTATAAAGGCTAATTTCATTTTGATAAATAGGGTGATGTCTAAAATGTGATTGGATCCATGGCAAAAGTATTTTAAATTTGGTTCTATAAAAAGAACCATTATTGTATTTTAAATAGAACCAATACTTCAGCGCTATGGCCAAAACAGCTCCGGAAATCCTGATGACTTTTATTAAACTGGAGAAAACATCCAGAATGCCACTTTATATCCAGCTGTATGAAGAAATCAGTAAGGGAATTTTAAATGGAATGCTTAAAGCTGGAGACCGGATGCCTGCCACCCGTTTATTGGCCAAGGAATTTGGTATTGCCAGAAACTGTGTTATACAGGCTTATGAACAGTTAAGTATCGAGGGATACATCTGCAGTCAAACCGGCGCGGGCACCTATGTGACACAGATACCAGATAAACCAAAAATTAGGGTTGATCATTGTCTGCAGGACGAAGTGATATCAATAAGCACCAATGAGTTGCCTCATGCGAGGTTTGCTATGCAGGATTGTAACCGGGAATCGTTTATTCCATTTCAGGCATCTGTACCTTCCCTGCCTGATTTTCCATTTAAGACCTGGGGCAAAATTGCTGCAGATATTTACCGCAACATTCATCAGTATTATCTTGGTTATGATCACGGCCAGGGATACCTCCCCTTAAGAACAGCCATTTCTGATTACCTGAGAATCAACAGGTCTATCAATTGCGGACCAGAACAAATTGTAGTGGTGAACGGTTCCAGGCAAGCTATACATTTAATTGCGGAGTTGTTTGTGAAAAAAAACAGTCAATGCTGGATGGAAGACCCTGGTTATAATGGGGCAAAAACCGCCTTAGCTAAGTTTGGTGCCGAGATCTGCCCTATTCCTATACAAACCAAAGGTATTGATATTGACTATGCCATAGCACATTACCCCAATGCAAAACTGGCCTATATAACTCCATCTCATCAATTTCCCATGGGCATTACTATGCCACTTGACGAACGGCTAAAATTATTAAACTATGCGAGAAAGCATCAGATGGTCATTATAGAAGATGATTATGATAGTGAATTTCGCTATGATGGTCGGCCCTTTGCAGCGCTTAAAGGTATTGATACGCACGGAAATGTAATGTATATCGGAACGTTTAGTAAAATCCTGTTTCCGGCTTTGAGAATTGGCTATATGGTTTTGCCCAACCGCGAGTTAGCTGAAAAGTTCACTTTAATCAAAGCAATTACCGATCGTCAGAATCCAGTTATAGATCAGGCTATTTTAGCAGAGTTTATCCGGGAGGGGCATCTGAACCGGCATTTGCGTAAAATGCGCTTGCTCTATAAAAAGAACCAGGACGATCTGATCCTGCTACTGAAAACTTATCTTGGAGACAAAATCTACGTATCTAAAGCTGAAGCAGGGATGCATTTTGTACTTACATTTAAAAACGCCACGCACGCGGAACAAATTAAACGTCATGGAAAGCAAAAAGGGCTCACCTTATACCCAATTGATCATTTGTCCCTGCAATTTCACTATCCTGACAGTTTTCTTACCGGCTTTACTGGTTTCAGCTTTCCTCAAATGGAGGCAGGTGTGAAATTGATGAAGCAAATTATAGAAGATGAGTTATCTTTTGATTGAAGCCATCTTTAAGCCCATTAAAAGAAAAGCAGTAAGGATGAAGGTAAATGATCAACGACACCCATATAAAGGCGCAAAGTTAACAAGTTGTACAAATAGCATGAACAAATCTCAAACAATAGCATTGATTTTTCGTTCTTTTAGTAGTTTAATTCATCTAAGTAAATTACAAAATGTCAGATATGGAAACATTCAACATCAAGATCAATAGTGATATATATGGAGTAAGGCTTAAAAGCCAAAACCCTTTAAGGATTAACGTGATCCGCCAGCATGTCGGATACGAGATTGGCAGGGATTTTTTTGGCAAATGGTATGATAACTCACGCCTGTCTGCGCTCGAAGATGACATTATTGAAGAAATTGGCAATTCGGTAGAAGCCAGAGGTCTTTAGATCGATTTAACTATCCCACACTTTTAAATTATGTACCAGGCTTATAAATACGATCGATAATAAAAGAAAACCAAATAACTAATAAATATAGCATTCAATATTTTACATCTAATTATTTTAGCATTTGTGATTTTAATCTATATTTGCCTCAGACATTTAAAATTTTATCGACATGTATAGAAGCATTGAAGATTTCATCAAGGACTGGACAGAAGAAGCGGAAGGAACTGCTAAGATTTTTTCCTCCATTACAGACAATACGCTTAAAGAAAAAGTTCACCCCGATGTCCGTTCACTGGAACGTCTAGCCTGGCATCTGACTCAGACTATTACTGAAATGGGCCACCGGGCCGGTTTATTTACGTCAGATGAGTTGGAGCATATTAAGGCACCTGATGAGGTTTTAGCTCTGACAGATACCTATACACAATATGCGAATCTGCTGGTTAAAGCTATTCGTTCAAAATACACAGACTCAGCATTATCGGACCAGGTTGAAATGTATGGAGAACAGTGGGAAAAAGGGAAAATATTGCGGGTCCTGATTGCGCACCAAACGCATCACCGCGGACAGATGACTGTAATTATGCGGATATTAGGTTTACCTGTTCAAGGGATTTATGGGCCTTCGAAAGAAGAATGGTCGGAATTTGGAATGGTTGCTCCTGATTGAAAATGATGAACGAGTCAAACGAAACAATCACTCATCAGGGAAAAACATTTACTCAAATTGACTATTCAGAAAAGAAATTACAAAACCGTGAATTCATAAACTGTGAATTTATAAATTGTAACTTTTCTAAAAGTGATTTAAGCTACAATGACTTTATGGATTGTCACTTCAAACAATGCAATTTTTCCTTAACCACTGTAGTAGGTACTGGGTTTAAAGACGCTACTTTTATGGGTTGCAAAATATTGGGCATTGATTTTTCAAAATGCAACAAGTTTCTGTTTTCCTTCTCTTTTGAACAAAGTCATCTGGATTATTCCACCTTTTTTGGCACCAAACTCAAAAAAACCAAGTTTATAGATTGTTCACTCAAGCAAACAGATTTTGAAGAAGCGGATCTGACATCCAGCATATTCCACAATTGTGATCTTTCAGGTACGAGCTTTGTTCGGTCTATTTTAGAAAAAGCAGATTTTCGTACGGCAAGAAATTTCAGTCTTGATCCGGCTGTGAATAAGGTTAAACAGGCAAAGTTTTCCGCGCTGAACCTTGCAGGGCTATTGTATCAGTTTAACCTGGATATTGATGATGATGGCTGATGATTACGCTATCTATAGCGAAAAACAAGAATTTTAAATAATAGAAAAGCAGAATAAACATGTTGTCTATTCTGCTTGCCTAAGTACCCGAGAGCAGATTCGAACTGCCACGCCGTTGCCAGCACCAGCCCCTCAAGCTGGCGCGTCTACCAATTTCGCCACCCGGGTATATTAAGTGCAAATATAGATTTAATCTCTAAAGTTTATAATGATAATTTGAACTTTTACAACTTATTTTATTGAAGCATCTATATAGATCTATGTAGTAAACAGGAAATCAGCCTTGTACCTGATCTTTGAGTTTATAAGTATAGACTTAATCCGTCATAAGCTAACCTAATGTTATCGGGCAGGACTTTCTCTACTTCGTTGTGCAGCCCAAGATTATGACTGATATGCGTAAGGTAGGTTACTTCTGCATTAATCTTTTTCGCAAAAGTAACTGCTTCCTCCAGGTTAAAATGAGAAATATGATCTGCAATTTGCAAAGCATTAATCACCAGAATTTTTGTACCCTTAATTTTCTCTGCGGCTTCTTCAGATATCGTTTTGGCATCGGTAATATAAGTGAAATCATTGACCCTGTAACCTAGAATAGGAAGCTTATAATGCATAATTTCAATTGGTTCAATAAGGGTCTCTCCAATGTTAAAAGAATGATCAGCAGAAATTTCATGTAAATTGATCTGTGGAAGTCCGGGGTACTGGATTTCAGAAAAAATATAAGAAAATTCTCTTCTTAATGCCTGTTCTACTCTGATCGTTGCATAAATGTCAATATTCTTTTTCAACAGATAGTTAAAAGGCCTGATATCGTCCAAACCAGCAATATGATCTTTATGCTCATGTGTATAAATGATTGCATCAAGATCCTTAACGCCGGCTCTGAGCATCTGATAACGAAAATCCGGACCACTATCAATAACAATAATTTTATCGTCTGTTTCCAGAAGAACAGAAGTTCTGAGGCGTTTATCCCTGTAGTCATCAGACAGGCAAACTTCACAGCCACAACTGATGACCGGAATTCCCTGTGAGGTACCTGTTCCTAAAAACGTTACCTTCATTATCTCAAGTCAACTAACTCCACACCAGGATATTTTTTTGCATCAAAAATGAAGGTGCTTTCAGGCACTTTGACATTCGGCACAAAAGATTTAACGTTATAAGTATATTTATTTCCGTTCCTGTCAAAAATCACCACATTAGAGATCTGTTTAGCCATTTTATCTATACTTAGCCTCACCTTAAAATATGGCTTTTTAATATCGTTTGGCGCCAGGTCAACCATTTGATAAACCTTCCCTCCCGATTTACTTTCGCCAGTATAAATAGATTTAAATCCTTTTTCGTACATCGTAAAAATACGGGCAGGATTTAGTGCATCGCTGCCATTATCTACATTAGAAACCTGCACCTCTTTATCTGCTTTAAGGTAACTCCATTGGCTTTTACCGTCACTGATCAGATCTTTATCGTCCATGCTCATTTTATATTTATTGGCATTGGCCTTGACATACAATATACCTTTTTGGCTTTCTTTTACTTTAGCTTCAGGATTATCTATCGTAAAAACGAACTCCGCTTTTACCACGTCATAGGATCTGTATTTTTTGCTTACTTCTGCTAAAATAGATTTAGCTTTGGCTTCTGGTTGTGCCTGCCCGGGCGTATAAATCCCCGCAATTAACATGAACAACAGGACTGTTATCTTTCTCATAAAAAATTTTTTACAGGCTTTGAACTACCTGATGAACTAATCGTTTAAGTTATTCAAGAATTGTTCCAAAGCATACTCATCAGGAATCAACACTTCTCTGGCTTTACTTCCTTCAAATGGTCCAACCACTCCTGCTGCTTCGAGCTGATCTATGATCCGCCCAGCCCTGTTGTAACCAAGTTTCAGTTTACGCTGAATCAAAGAAGTAGAGCCCTGCTGATGCATAACAATTAACCTGGCAGCATCTTCAAACATGGAGTCCCGATCTGAAGCATCAAAATCCATTTTAGCGTTTTCAGCTGCTTCGTCTACATATTCCGGCAATTGGTATGCCTCCGGATAACCTCTTTGATTACCGATGAATTCAGAAATACGGTCTACCTCTGGTGTATCCACAAAAGCACACTGAAGCCTGATCAGATCGTTTCCGGTTGAAAGAAGCATATCCCCTCTACCAATCAGCTGATCTGCACCCCCACTATCCAGAATGGTCCGTGAGTCAATTTTAGAAAGTACTCTAAAGGCTAACCTCGCCGGGAAGTTGGCTTTAATAGTACCGGTTATAATATTAACGGATGGACGCTGCGTAGCCAGAACCAGGTGAATTCCCACCGCCCTCGCAAGTTGTGCCAATCTGGCAATCGGAGTTTCTACTTCTTTACCTGCAGTCATCATCAAATCCGCAAACTCATCCACAATCAGTACAATATATGGCAAGAACCTGTGCAGGTTGTTTGGATTTAATTTACGTTTAATAAACTTCTCGTTATACTCTTTCAGATTTCTAACCTGCGCATCCTTCAACAGGTCATACCGCTGATCCATTTCGATACAAAGGGAATTCAGCGTATTAATTACTTTTTTAGTGTCTGTAATAATCGCATCAGCTTCGCCAGGAAGTTTAGCCAAAAAGTGACGTTCTATCTTATTAAACAAGGTTAACTCCACTTTCTTAGGGTCAACCAGTACAAACTTAAGCTGTGAAGGGTGCTTTTTATATAAAAGAGACACCAGAATGGAATTGATCCCTACAGATTTACCCTGACCAGTCGCCCCTGCAACAAGCAGGTGGGGCATTTTAGACAAATCACCGATATATACCTCATTGGAAATGGTTTTACCCATTGCTATCGGCAGGTCCATTGTTGTTTGCTGGAACTTTTCTGTAGCCAGGATACTTCTCATAGAAACCATTTCAGGATGCATATTTGGTACTTCAATACCAATAGTTCCCTTCCCTGGCATAGGCGCAATGATACGTATACCTAAGGCTGCAAGGCTTAAGGCGATGTCATCCTCCAGATTTTTAATTTTCGAAATCCTTACGCCTGGTGCAGGTATAATTTCATAGAGTGTTACAGTTGGACCAATAGTCGCCTTGATCTTGTCAATCTCAATATTATAATGGTTCAGTGTTTCTACAATCTTGTTCTTATTCGCCTCCAGCTCTTCTGCATTAACGGAGATTTTATTGGAACCATAATTTTCCAGCAAGTCCAGATGTGGATACTTATAGCTGGCCAGATCCAGTGTTGGATCATAGGTACCAAACTGCTCCACCAATTCCTCAGATTTCTTCTCCTCTTCTGTTTTTTCTATAGTAAGCTCTGGCTCGGCTTTAGGCTCTTCTGCCACCACTTCCATTTCAAATAATTTATTGGGTTGTATAGCGGAAGGAGGTGGTGTAGACGGGCTTGGGGAAAGTACAATTGGTGTATTAGATACCGGCAGGACTACCGGAATAATTTCTTCTGGTTCCTCAGCTTTTCTTTCTTCAAACCGGTTTGGGTTTTGTACAATATTTTGTTCTTGTTTTCGCTGATTTGGAAAGCGATCTCTTACCGGAAATTCGACCGGCTCAGATTTGATCTCATTTTCAAGCTCAACATGATCCGGAACTTCAGGAACAAAATCCTTTTTCCGTTCCGGCAGTTTAAAGTCAATATTATAGGCAATAATAAGAATAGTTAAGGTCAGGAATGTAACCAAACCGCCTACTCCTGCCACACCAATCTGTGCGACCAGCAATTTATTGGTCCAATAACCAAATTCACCTTCTATGTAGTGGGGAGCTTCTCCCATAAAGGAATGTGCGAAGCCCAGTGTTAAAGAGGTAAACAACAGAAAGAACAAGCTGTATCCAAGGGTTTTCTCCATTGGGAAAATCCGAACTTTGAACAACAGACGGTATCCAATTACAAAAAACACAAAAATGAACAGGAAAGAAGCCAATCCAAACCACTCATAAATAAACTGATGAGACAACAATGCTCCGAACTTACCCAGCCAGTTTTGTACAACCGGGGTGACATTCATGGCTTTGAGCTCATCAAAAGTTTTAAATAAATTGTGCCATCCACCATTCGCATCAATCACATAACTGTAATCGTCCTGCCATGTAAACAGGTAGGAAGTAAATGCGATAAGAAAATATAAAGACAGGATTACAAAGAATAATCCCAGAATTTTAATGACACGTTCATTATGAAAATCAAAGCTGGGCATTCTTGTCTGAAATCGCTCTCTTTCCGGTTTGGCCGACCTTGCTCCTTGTTTTTCCGCAGATTCGTTCTTGAATGAATTAGATTTAAATTGGTTTCCCCTTAGCGCCATTTTACTTTATTCGTATTAATCACCAGCAAATATAAAATATAAAAATTGTATGTATTGAGGATTGCAAGTACATCTACAATATATTTAACATTGCTGATCTGTTAGAGATTTTATACATCCCAGATTCTGAGTCTTATTTTTTTGATATAATGTCTTACATCCAGCACCAAGGCGGCAAGCACATAAAAGATAATTGGAAAACCTACCGCAAGAAAAGAGGAGTAGATAAAGAACAATCTGATCTTGCTGATGGATATATTCAGTTTATCAGCAAGATAGGTACATACGCCAAAACTTTGCTTTTCAAAAAAAGTAACCACTCGCTGAAACATGTCAATTCCTTTAGTTTTTATTCTGGTCATACAATTTAGACATTTTTTTTGATAGCGAGCGCTATTATTTAATCAAAAACGTATAAAAACCAGGAATCGGTATTGAATCAAAATATTTTTAAACTTCTGTAACTTATACCAATCCAGCTTTGACCAGGATATCTTCCATCTCGCGCTGAAGTTTCTTTGCTTCCTCTCTCGCCTTTTCTGCAAAGTCCAGGCCCTTACCCGCATATATAATTCCGCGGGAGGAATTAACCAGTAGTCCACAGGTAGAATTTAATCCGAACTCACAAACGTCCGACAAGCTTCCGCCTTGTGCGCCCACCCCTGGAACGAGTAAAAAGTTATCTGGGGCAAGTCTTCTGATATTTTCAAATTCTTTTCCTCTGGTCGCGCCTACCACATACATCAACTGTTCTTCATTTGCCCATTGTGAAGAAATCCGGATGACCTCTTCGTATAATTTACCTTCGGGTACTTGCTGGGTTTGGAAGTCACTATGAGATGGATTTGAAGTTAATGCCAGTAATATCACCCATTTGTCCCTATATTCCAGAAAAGGGCCTACTGAATCTTTACCCATATAAGGGGCAACAGTAATCGAATCGAAGCTCATTCCTGATTTCTCTGCATTAAAAAAAGCATCGGCATACATTGCTGATGTATTTCCAATGTCTCCCCTTTTTGCATCAGCGATAGTGAAAATATTTTTCGGGATGTATTTCCAGGTTTCGATTAAACTTTCCCAACCCCTTAAACCCCGGGCCTCATAAAAAGCGGTATTGGGTTTATAAGCAACACAAAGATCTTGTGTTGCGTCAATGATCTGTTTGTTAAATTCCAGTACCGGGTCTTTATACTTAAGCAGGTGCTCTGGAACTTGTTCAAGTACAGTATCTAGGCCTACACATAAAAAAGACCGTTTTTTCTGGATTTCTTCAAATAGCTGGGTTTTGTTCATCTGGTAAAATTTGTGCAAATATGTTAATTTTAAACAGGTATCAGGAAGGGATTTTCAAACTTTCTTGTAATTTATTTTTAAGATTTTCCTTTTTTTCTTGGAGATTAATTTACAAATACATACAATTGCAACATAATTCTCTAAAAGTTATCTGACCATTCCAGAAAATCTCAAACGTTTTGTTTCAAAATAACACTTACTCTTGCATTTTTTGCTTTGCTCAGTTGATAATTACTTTTAACAAAAATTCGCTACATACTACATAAATGTTTAACAAAACAGAATTAAATGAAAAACTCACCGCTGAATTGCGTGAGCTGGCAAAAGCGCAGGGCATCCTAAATGCTGATGAGTTACGTAAAGCCGAACTGGTAGAGATCATGGCTCAAATTACGAACCAGGATACTGCAACACTCTCACCCGGAACAGAAACTGTTCTGGAAAAAGTTGCTAAACCTAAATTAACTAAAGCTGCAGCAACTGGTGATAAACCTGTAAGAAAACGCACACGCATTCCAGCGAAGGATGAGAAAGATACGGCAGCTCCAACTAAGGCAACTTTATTTGACACACCCTCTGCAGAGCCATTGGAAAGTCTTCCTGAAGTGCCTGCAGAAGAGCCGGTAGTAAAAACAACTGCACCTGTAGTACAGGTTACTGAAAACAAAAAAGTAACTGAAGCGCCGGCTCCTGCTCCCGCACAAAATAATCCGGATCAGAAGAGGAACAAGCCCGACAACAGACCTAAAAACCCAAATGCCAACAATGGCAATAGCGGGAACAATATTGGAAATAACAATAAACAACCGCAGAACGAAAACAGCTACTCGAATCTGGACTTCGATAACACCATTACCAATGAGGGTGTTCTGGAAATTATGCCAGACGGTTATGGCTTCCTTAGATCTGCCGATTACAACTACTTGTCTTCGCCTGATGATATTTACGTATCCCAGTCCCAGATCAAATTATTTGGACTAAAGACAGGAGATACAGTGAACGGAAGTATCCGTCCTCCTAAAGAAGGCGAGAAATATTTTCCGTTGGTTAAAGTAGAAACTATCAATGGTCGTTTACCGGCAGACGTGAGAGATCGTGTTCCTTTTGATTACCTGACACCGTTATTTCCTACAGAAAGATTAAATCTGTTTACAGAAACCAATAATTACTCTACACGTATCATAGACTTGTTTACCCCGATTGGTAAAGGTCAGCGCGGTTTAATTGTGGCACAGCCTAAAACAGGTAAAACCAATTTACTGAAAGAAGTTGCCAACGCAATTGCGAAAAATCACCCTGAAGTTTATCTGATCATTCTTTTGATCGATGAACGCCCTGAAGAGGTTACAGATATGGCCAGAAGCGTAAGAGCAGAAGTTATTGCTTCTACTTTTGATGAGCCTGCAGAAAGACATGTTAAAATCGCCAACATTGTTTTAGACAAAGCTAAACGATTGGTAGAATGTGGTCATGATGTAGTGATCCTGCTGGATTCAATTACCCGTCTGGCAAGAGCATACAATACAACGGCCCCTGCTTCAGGAAAGATTCTTTCTGGTGGTGTGGATGCTAATGCTTTACATAAACCAAAACGTTTCTTTGGTGCGGCACGTAACATAGAAAAGGGCGGTTCATTAACGATACTTGCAACGGCTCTGACTGATACCGGTTCAAAAATGGATGAAGTGATCTTTGAAGAATTCAAGGGTACAGGTAATATGGAATTACAACTGGATCGTAAATTATCGAACAAACGTATATTCCCTGCAATTGATATTACAGCTTCAAGCACCAGAAGAGATGATCTGTTACACGACAGAGATACTTTACAGCGTGTATGGATCTTAAGAAACCATTTGGCAGACATGAACTCTCAGGAAGCAATGGAATTTGTACAGGCACAAATAAAAGGCACAAAATCTAATGAAGAGTTTTTAATATCTATGAACAGCTAGATAATGAAGAAACATATTCCTAATGCGTTAACCTGCGCGAATCTTCTTTCCGGATGTATTGGGAGTGTTTTTGCTTTTAAAGGCGAGTTTAACATCACGGCCTATGCGGTCTTAATGTCTGGAATTTTTGATTTCTTTGATGGGTTTTCTGCCAGGTTACTGCATGTAAAATCAAATATTGGTAAGGAACTGGACTCACTGGCTGATATGGTGAGTTTTGGTTTTCTTCCGGGAGTAGTGATGTTCCAGCTTTTAGCCCAGAGCGACTACTCCTCACCGTATTTACCTTATTTTGGTTTCATCATCACCATTTTTTCTGCGCTCAGGTTAGCAAAATTTAATATAGATACCAGACAAACGGAAGATTTTATTGGTTTAAATACGCCAATGAATACTTTATTTATCGTTTCTCTTCCTTTTATTCAGAGAGACTATCCTGCATTGATCAATTCTACATTGCTGCTTTTAGGTTTAACGCTGCTCATGAGCGGCCTTCTGGTCAGCGAAATCCGAATTTTCTCTCTTAAATTTGGCTCACTGGATTGGGCAGGTAATAAAATAAAATTTATATTCCTGATCATTTCAGCAATCCTGATTGCATTTTTGAAATTTGCGGCTATACCGTTTGTACTCGTGCTGTATATTGCCACATCGATACTGCATTTTAAACGCAACAGCCCATCCGAAGAAAATAAAAGTTAAAGTCTTTTTTCCAATTCTGCCCTGGCCTGATCAAGCTGCCCGTACAAAAGCTGAACAAATTCATTCACCTCATTAAACAGAGCGGGAATTTGATCTACCTCTTTCAGATCACGTGCACAATGCTCAATCATTTGCATGTGGTCTTTTGCATCTTCCCTGCCCACATATACAAAAGTTGGTTTGATCTTGTGTGCAAATCCAGAAGCCTTTGCCCAATCCTCATCTCTCACAGCCTGCTCCAGATCTGCCATATATACAGGCGTTTGCTGCTTGAACATATCGATCATTTCGATCATAAATTCAGCGCTGTCTCCAGACATGTCCTTCAGATAAGAAAGATCAAGCGGCAAATTATTTTTTTCTAAGTCGATCATTAAACAAAACTAATAAATTATACTTTTATGACTGGCAGATTATCTGCCAAACTTTTTAATATTTCTGAAATTTCCACTCCTAAAACAGGATGCACTACATTTCCGGCTATTTCAGTCAGTGGCACCAACACAAATTTACGGTACTGCATTTGAGGGTGCGGAACCTGAAGCCGGCCGGGAATATCAATAATTTCATTACCGTACAGAATCAGGTCAATATCGATCAATCTTGCCCCCCATTTCTCATGCCTTATCCGCCCCAACTCTTTTTCAATGGACAGGATCTTTTCCAATACCTCTTCTGCAGGAAATCTGGTTTCTACTTCAACTGCAATATTTAGAAAAGAGGGTTGATCTTCTTTTCCCCAGGCTGCAGTTTCATAAAAAGAGGAAATCCCTTTTACTACCCCAACTTCTTTCTCAAGATAATCAATTGCATCCGTAATCAGCTGACGTCTCTCCCCTAAATTACTTCCAAGTAACAAATAAACAGTTTGTCTATCCAATAGCATATATATGGCAACATTTTATAATACGCTCTAAAGTTAGGAAACATCTCGGAGCTTATTGCGTTTTGTAACCTGAAGCTATTATAGGATTCCTATATTTACAAAATAATTGACCTTTAATATGAAAGATTTTTTCAAATATGTTTTTGCTACAGTTCTTGGTTTTGTGATTTCCATTGTCCTGATTAGCTTAGTTTTCGTGGCCATTATAATTGGCATTGTCTCCTCGATAAGTGAAGACAAAAAGATTCCTGTAGAAAGCAACAGCGTTCTGTATTTAAATCTTGACCAAACCATTAAAGAACGTACCCTTAACAAACGTTTTGAAAATCTTCCGGTCATTGGTTCCGGCGAAAAGAGCATTGGTTTCAATGATCTGATCAGAGGCATTAAAAAAGCAAAAACAGACGATAATATCAAATGTATTTATCTCAACGTAAGCGCACCTGGCGCAGGAAAGGCCACGCTTAAAGAGATCAGGGACGCGCTAATTGACTTCAAGTCCAGCAAAAAACAAATTATCGCTTATAGTGAAGTCTATTCACAGGATGCTTATTACCTTGCCTCTGCAGCCAGCAAGGTATATCTCAATCCTCAGGGAGCGCTGGAGTTTAAAGGTTTCAGTTCGGAGCTTATGTTTTTTAAAGGTGCGCTGGAGAAACTTGGTGTGGAAGCACAGATTATACGCGTTGGAAATTATAAAAGTGCTGTAGAGCCCTTTATCACAGATAAAATGAGCGATTACAACCGCCAGCAGGTTACGGCTTATGTAGGTGGCCTGTACAATACCTTTCTGGAAGGAATAGCTCAAACCAGAAATATTCCAAAAGACAGCCTGTTCTCCTGGGCAAATAATTATAAGATCCAGCTTCCGCAGGATGCTTTAAATGCAAAAATGGTAGATGGATTGAAATACAAAGACGAAATCATTGCCGAACTTAAAACGCTGAGCGGAACAGAAAAAGGCAACAATATGCGTACGGTAACCATCAATGACTACGCAGAGAACCTGAGTCAGGATACACCTTCTGCAAAAGATAAAATTGCGGTTGTATACGCAAACGGAGATATCACCGGTGGCGAAGGTGATGATAATTCTATAGGGTCTGAAAGAATTTCAAGAGCCATCAGAAAAGCCAGGGAAGACAGCAGTATCAAGGCTATCGTTCTTAGAGTTAATTCGGGAGGAGGCAGTGCACTGGCATCTGATGTGATCTGGAGAGAAATCATCCTTAGTAAAAAAGTAAAGCCTGTAATCGCTTCTTTTGGCGACGTTGCGGCTTCAGGGGGATATTATATTGGGTGTGCAGCAGATTCTATCTTTGTTCAACCGAACACAATCACCGGCTCAATTGGCGTTTTTGGTATTATTCCTAATTTCCAAAATCTGTTGAACAACAAGCTGGGTGTTACGTTTGATGGTGTTAAAACCGGAAAGTATGCAGATATTATGAGTGTAAATCGTCCTTTGACTTCAGGAGAACGTTTTATTATCCAAAATGATGTCAACCATGTCTACGACAGTTTTATTACCAGAGTAGCGGATGGACGTAAAAAGGCAAAGGATTATATCAATTCTATTGGCGGCGGTCATGTTTGGGTTGGTACTGATGCTGTAAAAAATGGCCTCGCAGACAGGTTAGGAAGTTTTAACGACGCAATTGTTGCTGCTGGGAAAAAAGCAAAATTAAAGGAATACCGCGTTGTTGAATATCCTGAAAAAATGGATCCTTTTAAATCACTGATTGAAAATACAACAGATAAGATCAAGATTTATTATGCCAAACAGGAATTTGGAGACAATTACCTCCTTTATCAGCAAATGAAAAAAGCCATCATTAATTCTGGACTACAAGCAAGAATGCCGTTTGAAATCAAAGTACAATAGTTCTTTTTGCTACTGTACTTTTCTCCATCCCGGATGGATAGTTAAATAAGTATTGCTTACAGATTCATTTTTAGGGTGAATGGTCATTGTTCTTGTAAAGTACTGGTCATTCGCCCTTTTTACATCAAAGTACTTCCGTTGAGTCTTTCCGGTCAACAGCTTTTTTATCAGAGTGGCTGCATCCCATATTCAGGGCAAACAACCAGATAAAAACCAGTTTTATATTATTCATCAGCTATATTTTTTCTGTAAAAAGAGCAAAAAACTGTGCCACGATTGCTTAAACAAAAAACAAAGCTTTTTTTTTAACTTAGCAGTCCATGGAAAACAAGACCATATCCCGTACGCTTCGTTTGCTTTCCCAATTGATGGAACTGCACAATGAGAACTCATTTAAGATCAAATCTGTAGCCAATGCTGCTTTTAAAATAGATAAACTCCCTTTCGCAGTCAAAGATAAAACCCTGGAAGAGATTGAAAAAATAGATGGTCTGGGCAAGAGCATTTCTTCCAAGGTCTGGGAACTGCTGAATAAAGGAACCATGACCGATCTGGACAACATTCTCCGGGAAACACCTGAAGGTATTGTTGATATGCTCGGTATTAAAGGTATCGGTCCAAAAAAGATTGTTGTTATCTGGAAAGATCTGGGTATAGAGACCGTTGGAGAGCTGTATTATGCCTGCAACGAAAACCGTTTAATTGAAGCCAAAGGCTTTGGCTTGAAAACACAGGAAGAAATTAAAAAAGTGATTGAATTCAGCATGGCTGCGCAGGGTAAATTCCTATATGCACGTGCAGAAGGTCCGGTCAATAAGCTTTTCGCCGATTTTGCATTATGGCTGACCCAGTTTAAGAATGATCCCCTGCTGGGCATAGGTGGAGATTACCGCCGTTGCCTGGAAATTATAGAAGAGGTTCCTTTTTTGATTGGCTCAGATTCACCCGAAGAAGTTATAGATCAGCTGGCTGATTTTGAACCCCTGTCTTTTCTGGAACAAACAGATGGTTGCTTTGTTGCAGATAGCCCATTCGGTTTAAAAATAAAACTTCAGGTTACAGAAAAAGATTCATTTTACCTGGACTGGTTTATCTTAACCGGAAATGAGCAGCACGTTACCGAAGTACTGAAACACGCGGGCCCGGGCCCTTTTACCAGTGAACAATCTATTTATCAGAAAGCGGGATTGACTTATGTGGAACCTGAACTTCGGGAAGGTTTAAATGAACTCGAACTGGCCAAAACAAATAAGCTCCCCCTCCTAATCACGGGACAGGATCTTAAAGGAAGCCTTCACAACCACTCCACCTGGAGTGACGGCGTCCACACACTCGAAGAAATGGCCCTGTTCTGCAAAGAAACCCTGAAACTGGAGTACCTGGGCATTTGCGACCACTCGAAATCAGCCTTTTATGCCAATGGGCTAAATGAACAACGGGTTTACGCTCAACATCAGGAAATTGATGCCTTAAATCAAAAACTTGCCCCTTTCAGAATATTTAAAGGCATTGAAAGTGATATTCTAAACGACGGCTCCCTGGATTACAGTGAAGAGATTCTTAAGACATTTGATTTTGTAGTGGCATCTGTGCACAGCAATTTAAGAATGGATGAAGAAAAGGCGACGACCAGGTTAATCAAGGCTATTGAAAACCCATATACAACGATCCTCGGGCACCCAACCGGAAGGCTTCTTCTGAGTAGAAAAGGCTATCCTATAGATTATAAAAAAGTGATCGATGCCTGCGCCAATAATGGGGTAGTTATAGAAATCAACGCCAATCCGCTCCGTCTTGACCTGGACTGGCGCTGGCACAGGTATGCACTGGAAAGAGGCGTCTTGCTTTCGGTAAATCCAGATGCCCACCGCACAGAAGGTTTCCATGACATGCATTATGGTGTACTCGTTGGTAGAAAGGGTGGTTTAACTGCTCCTCAGTGCCTTAATGCCTTGAGCCTTACAGAAATTTCCACTTTCTTTGAAACAAAGAAAAACAGCCTATCGTTATCAAATCAGAAATAAAAAGCGTTGAAAAGACCTGCAAAAATACTTGTAATCAGATTGAGTTCTATGGGAGACATCATATACACTACGCCGGTAGTACGGTGTCTTAAAGAACAATTACCTGACTGTGAAGTTCATTTTCTGACTAAACCTGCTTTTCAGTACATCTATCAGAACAATCCATACCTTAGCAAACTCCATACATTAAGGCCAAAACTCTCTGATACGATTAAGGACATCAAAGCAGAAAAATTTGATCTGATTGTAGACCTGCACAATAACCTGCGTACTTCCATCATCAAACTGTCTACCCACATCCCTTCCACAACGTATAAGAAAGACAGGATCAATAAATGGCTTGCATTGAAATTCAAATGGAAGAAAATGATCTCCCCAAAACACCTGGTAGAGAGATATCTGGATACTGTTAAATTTCTTGGTGTTCAAAACGACAATAAGCCCATCGATTATTACATATCCAAAGATTACCAGTTAAAGGATCTCCTTCCTCCATCTCATCAGGAAAAATACGTGGCCTTTGTAATCGGAGCAACCCACTTTACCAAACGTTTGCCAAATGATCAGATCATTAAAATCTGTGAAGGTATTGATTCACCCATTGTACTGCTTGGAGGAAAGGATGTAAAAGAAAATGCAGACCTGATTCAAAATACTCTTGGAAATAGGATATACAATACCTGTGGACTAACCAATCTGGATCAATCAGTCTTTCTAGTGTCCAAAGCACATAAAGTCGTCGGATTTGACACCGGTCTTACCCATATATCCGAAGCCTTTAACAAGCCTCTTGCTTCTATCTGGGGAGGCACAACTCCGGAACTTTTGGGTGTACAGCCTTATAAAATTTCTGAATCCCTTATTGCCGGAATTGAACTTTCCTGTAGACCCTGCTCAAAATTCGGTTTAGAAAAGTGCCCTCTCGGACATTTCAAATGTATGAAAGACCTGCCGGAAGCTCCCATTATTGACTTCATAAATAGTTAAACCTATGAACCCGACAATAACAATAAAATAAACAGATGAAACAGCTTCATTTAATAAGACACGGAAAATCAGACTGGAAAGACAGCCATATTACTTCAGATTTTGACCGGCCGCTTAATCATCGCGGACATAAAAACGCACCCGCAATGGCAGAAAAAATCCTAAAGAAAGGACTGGTACCTCAACATATTGTTAGCAGTCCGGCCATACGAGCATGGTCTACTGCAAAACACTTTGCAGAAGTATGGAATTTCAAAACCGGCGACCTTCAGGCAGAAAGCGCCATATATGAAGCCAACACAACTGCTTTACTAAAAATAGTGAATGGTTTTTCTAACAATATTGACAGTATCGCAATGTTTGGACATAATCCTGGATTTACAGATTTCGCAAATTATCTGGCTGATGCTGACCTGTACAACATTCCTACTGCTGGAGTTGTGGTACTCCGTTTCGATACAGACGACTGGGCAGAAATAGGTCATCATACAGGCACCATGTTGTTATTTGATTTTCCTAAGAACACAGATGAGCCGCATTGATAGTGGATCAAGAACAACATAGTATGCATGATTTAACAGCGGTTAAAACTTAAGATGTTTTACCGTTAGTCCATTATTAATCAATTGTTTTAGAGAATCAATTCCAATTTTCAAATGTGTTTCCACATAGTTTGAAGTAACTGAACTGTCACTCTCCGTTGTTTTAACTCCTTCAGGAATCATTGGCTGATCAGATACCAGCAATAAAGCACCTGTAGGAATTTTGTTCGCAAAACCCGTTGTGAAAATAGTCGCCGTCTCCATATCTACCGCCATAGCACGCAGGCTTTTCAAATATTTTTTGAAATTCTTGTCATGCTCCCAAACTCTTCGGTTGGTGGTATAGCAGGTTCCTGTCCAATAATCACGTGAATGATCACGAATGGTCGTCGAAATTGCTTTCTGTAAAGCAAAAGCAGGAAGTGCCGGCACTTCGGCAGGCAAATAATCATTAGAAGTCCCCTCTCCCCTTATCGCAGCAATTGGAAGGATAAGATCACCGAGCTGATTTTTCTTCTTTAAACCGCCGCATTTACCTAAAAACAGAACCGCTTTAGGCATTATAGCTGTCAAAAGGTCCATCATAGTTGCCGCCAGCGGACTTCCCATACCAAAATTGATAATGGTGATTCCATTTGCTGTGACACTTTGCATAGGCTTGTCCAGACCGACAATCGGTGCATTGTCATTCCACTCCGAAAACATCTGTAGGTATTTACTAAAATTGGTCAGCAGGATATACTGCCCAAATTCTTCCAATGGACGTCCGGTATATCTTGGAAGCCAGTTTCTCACAATATCTTCTTTTGATTTTAAACCTGATTTAACCGGAGATTCTACCTCTTTCGATTTTTTCACTTTTCCTGCAGCGTCAGCTGCTTTTTTTACATCTTTTTCTTCGTTCATATATTTCTCCTTATTTATTAATTATTCATAACACTGTTTAAATCCGGGAGTCATTTCTGGAAATAACAAGTTAAAAAAAATCCCCGTAAAAACGGGGATTAAATTCTTATGCAGCTTTTAACTTTTTAAAATCGGCTTTTTCAAATTTTTCCACCGCGTAATCTAGTGTGATATTCAATTCCTTGACACCCGGGTCGGAAGGGATATCAAACATAGCATCCAGCATAATGGCCTCGCAAATGGATCTTAATCCCCTTGCTCCCAGCTTATATTCCATCGCCTTATCGACAATAAAATCCAGCACTTCATCTTCAAAAACCAATTTCACTCCTTCAAATTCAAACAACTTCACATATTGGCGAAGTAAAGAATTCTTAGGCTCCGTCAAAATATTTCTTAATGCTGCCTTATCCAGTGGATTTAAGTGTGTTAAAACAGGTACACGCCCAATCAGCTCCGGAATCAGACCAAAGGACTTCAAATCCTGGGGCGTAATGTACTTATACAGATTTTTAAGATCGAGATCTTCATCATCCTTTTTCACTTTATATCCTACTGCCTGTGTACGCAAACGATTGGCTATTTTACGCTCAATACCATCAAAAGCACCACCGCAAATGAAAAGAATATTATTCGTGTTCACCGGGATCATTTTCTGATCCGGGTGTTTACGTCCACCCTGAGGCGGCACATTCACAACAGTACCTTCCAAAATTTTAAGCAGAGCTTGCTGAACGCCTTCGCCGGATACATCTCTGGTAATAGATGGATTATCACTTTTACGGGCAACCTTATCTACTTCATCAATGTAAACAATACCGCGTTCTGCAGAAGCCACATCATAATCAGCAGCCTGCAACAAGCGCGTCAGGATACTTTCGACATCTTCCCCAACATAACCAGCTTCAGTTAGTACTGTAGCATCGCAGATGCAAAACGGTACGTGCAATATTTTAGCTATAGTTTTTGCAAGTAAAGTTTTACCAGTACCAGTTTCGCCAACCAGCATGATATTTGATTTTTCAATCTCTACTTCATCCTCCTGGTTTACTTTCTGACTTAATCTTTTATAATGGTTATAAACCGCTACAGAAAGCACCTTTTTTGCATCATCCTGACCAATTACATATTGATCAATATGTTGCTTAATTTCTAACGGCTTCAATAAGGTTACCGATGCGTCCAGACCTTTTGATTTCTTACTGCCCAACTCCTGTACCAGCAACTGATTCGCCTGCGCCACGCATTTATCACAGATAAAGGCATCCAGACCTTCAATAAGCATCAAAGTGTCCTGCTTGCCAGAACCACAAAAGGAGCAGCGGGATTCTTTATTTTGTTTAGCCATTTTATTATTTATTGTTTGAACCCAATACCTCATCAATCATTCCAAAGCTTTTCGCCTCTTCTGAAGTCATCCAGTAGTCACGATCTGAAGCTTTTTCCACCCATTCATAGGTTTGGCCAGAATGACTAGAGATAATATCATATAATTCTTTCTTCAATTTAAGCATTTCCCTCAAGTTGATCTCCATATCAGAAGCTACACCTTGTGCACCCCCCGATGGCTGGTGAATCATCACGCGGGAATGTTTCAATGCCGCACGCTTGCCTTTTGCACCAGCAACCAACAGAACTGCTCCCATAGAAGCCGCCATACCTGTACAAATTGTAGCCACATCCGGGGTAATGTACTGCATAGTATCATAGATACCCAGACCTGCATACACAGAACCGCCAGGAGAGTTGATATAGATCTGTATATCTCTGTTACTGTCCGTAGACTGCAGGAACAACAGCTGTGCCTGAATAATATTTGCATTTCCATCATAGATGGCATCACCTAAAAAGATGATACGATCCATCATCAAGCGAGAGAAAACATCCATCTGAGCAACGTTTAACTGACGTTCCTCAATAATATAAGGGGTCATGCTCTTAGGAGAATTATTTGCCTGGCTGATGAAACGATCTACATTCAAACCGTTTATACGGTGATGTTTAACTGCGTATTTTCTAAATTCGTCTTTATCTATTTTCATGAGAATCTATTTTTTATCTTTTATATGCTTATCAATAGTAAACAAACTAATTTGCTAATTTATTATGGTATTGTAAAATTTGAACAGCTTTTATATACATAAGGCGGCCTTAAAAAAGCCGCCTTACGTTCATTTATAAAATTAGATGATTCCCTTTCGAATTAAACCAACTCTACAAATTTATTATAAGCTATATCTTTTTGGTCTAAAGTAGCCACAGATTTAATGTATTCAAATACTTTAATCGCTTTTACTTCTTCAAAGATGCGGTTCGCATTGTCCTTTTCCTTAAGGAAAGTCGCTGTATACTGAGCCAACTGATCTTCAGGCAGAGGACTTGGACTGTACATTCTGAACTGAGCATCTAAACGTTGTTTAGCCGTTTGGAAAACATCCTCATATTTAATCTCGATGTTATTTTCTTTAATCAATTTGTTCTCAATTAAAGTCCATTTCAGATTTTTAGCAAAATCTTCATATCCTTCTGCCAACTCTTCGTCGGTCAGTTTTTCGTTGGTTGCTTTCAACCATTTACGTAAAAATTCATCAGGTAATTCGATTTTAATGCTCTCAGTCAGTTTAGTATAGATATCATTTTGCAATTTACGATCTGCATCTTGCTTAAACATACCTTCTACTTCGTCAGTAATCTTTGCAGTAAATCCAGCTTCGTCTGTTACCACACCTTCACCAAATATTTTATCAAAGAACTCTTGGTTTAAATCTGCCTCCTCTAAACGGTTTACATTTTTAACCGTCACTTTGAATTTAGAATTTAACTCTTTAGCATCCTCCTCGCTAATGTTTAATAATTTGGCAATTGCACCCTCATTTTTATCAAAAGCTTTTTGGATATCCAATTCAACAACATCATCTTTTTTAAGCCCGATTAAAGATTTATGAATCTTTTTATCTTTAACCAAATCCAAACGAATAGATCCTGTTGCGTTAATTCCACCTTCAAAAACTGAACCATCAGGAGAAAGTTGTGCTAATTCGGCATAAAGTACGTCATCATCTGCCGAAACTTCAGGGTTTGTCATTTTGCCATAGCTTCTGCGGATATTTTTTATACGTGAAGCCAGAGTTTCCTCATCTGCTTTTACATTGTAGTCAGTAAACTTATCTTTAGAAGTAATGTTTACATCAACAGCAGGGGCAAGTCCCAGTTCATAATCAAATTCAAATTCGTCCGTATTGTCCCATTTGAATTCTTTAGTATCATCCATAACCGGCAAAGGCTGGCCAAGGATCTCTACTTTGTTCTCAGTAAGATAATTATTTAAAGTTTCGCTTAGCAGATTATTGATTTCTTCAACAAGGATGCTTTTGCCATACATTTTTTTGATATGGGCTGCAGGCACCATTCCTTTACGGAAACCAGGAAGGTTTGCTTTCTTAGCCTGATCTTTGATGGCTTTATCAACCTTTTCAGTATAATCTTCAGGGGCAATCTTAATTTTTACGATTGCATTTAAATCGTTAATTTTTTCCTGTGTAATGTTCATTTTTCTGAATCAAAATATTTTACCAATGTCCTTATATAAAAATTCCCCCGTGTTGCGGGGGAATTTCAATGTGCGGAAGAAGGGACTCGAACCCCCACGCCGTGAAGCGCCAGATCCTAAGTCTGGTGCGGCTACCAATTACGCCACTTCCGCAGTTAGGAGTTGTTTAGGACTGCAAAGATAGAGATTGTTTTTAAAAGTCAAAATGCTTTTTCAATTATTTTAAAAAAAAGATCAGAGCTGGTTTAACTGCCCTGAAACACACTCCAGGCCGCAATTATATAGTCTTCTGACAAACAGATGAATACAAAAAAATCAAGTCAGATCTGAAGAAAAATTCCACCTTGGTGTTTTTCCGTAAATACTTTGGTAGATCTGTAATAATTTTGATTTAATATACTTAGGCCTGTCTTTAAACTTTCCATCATAAGTAACATACCAATGCACATGCAGTGCCTCAATGTCCTCTATCAGCATTTGTACCGGCCAGGAATTCTTTCTTCTGGTCTCGTCAAAATGTAGTCCTTCCACCAAATTATCACGCAGACCATCACTAATGTACTCTCCTCCTTCAACAGCGCCCAACAGATCGACCCCGCTTTTACCGATGTAAATCAGCTCAACCCGTCCCTTTTTTAAAGCGTACACCAAAAAAACACCATACTGATCTGAAGGAGCGTTACAGACCTCCTCAAGGCTATCCGTCGCCTGATAAAAGAAATTGCCCTGCTTTGTATATTTTTCTAATTCGTCGAACATTTTTCAAGCAAATAATCTCCAATATAATGATTCTGTTACAAAACAAAAAAATATTTAAAGTCCGAGAAAAAAGGATCGTACCTTAACAAAACAGATGATCTAAAGCAAGTCATTGGCTAAATTGGCCAGCTCACTGCGCTCTCCTTTATCCAAGGCAATATGGGCATAGAGCGGATGTTCTTTAGCACTTTCAATCAGATAGGAAAGTCCATTGCTTTCTGCATCCAGATAAGGTGCATCAATCTGATATATATCTCCCGTAAACACAATTTTGGTATCCTCCCCTGCCCTGGAGATAATCGTTTTAATTTCATGTGGTGTTAAATTCTGAGCCTCATCCACAATGAAAAAAATTTTAGTCAACGTTCTCCCTCTGATATAGGCCAAGGGCGTAATTACAATTTTTTCAGTAGTTACAAATTCATCAATCCTGGCCTGCATTTTTGGATCGTCAGCATATTGCTCCTTTATAAACCTCAAACTATCCCATATAGGCGCCATATAAGGATCAATCTTTGATTTTGCATCGCCTGGCAAAAAACCAATATCCTTATTACTTAGAGGAATAATTGGTCTGGTCACATAGATCTGCCTGTAATCTTTTCGCTGCTCCAATGCACACGCCATCGCAATCAATGTTTTACCAGTTCCTGCTTTTCCCTGCAACGTCACCAATTTAACCTCTGGATCCATCAAAGCATGCATCGCCAAAGCCTGTTCTTCATTCCTGGAAGAGATATTAAATACCTTTCTCGAAGGAATAACAAAAAGCTGTTTCTTTAATGTCTGATAATATGTCAGCAGTGTTTTTCTTTTATTTTTTAAGATATAAAAATGATTGCCTCCAATGGCGGGCAGATTCAGGTCTTTACCATCTGCAGTTCCAGCAGACTTAATTTGCGCAAAAAGGTCATCAGGGATCCGGGTAATTGTCGTTTTCCCGGTATATAATTCTTCCACATTTTTTACCTTTCCAGTCTCATAATCCTCCGCATCTAACGCAAGTGCTTTAGCTTTAAGCCTAAGGCATATATCTTTAGAAACCAAAATCACTTTTTTGTCCGGAAATTCCTGCCGGAGCGCCAGCGCAGCATTTAATATCCTATGATCAAATTTACTCCCGCCAAACACCTTCTCCGCATCTACCTTCCCGGCGTGATGATCCATAACCACTTTAAAGCGCCCTCTTTTACCTCCCTTTATTGCAATCCAATGGTTCATAATCTTATCCCCTGAGGCTTGATCCATTAGTCGAATAAAACTCCTGGCCTCAGTATTCCTGGTTTCGTTACCATTTTTCATATTATCCAACTCCTCCAGCACCTGTATCGGGATAGCGACGTCATGTTCCTGAAAATTATTAAAGGCATTATGATCGTATAGGATAACCGAGGTATCCAGAACAAATATTTTTTTTTTTACTGGTAAAGAAGACTTGGGAATTTTACTCATAACTCCTAAAAATAAGGATTTTATGGCATTTCAGAAAAAAAAGAAACCGGAGTCCTCTTCGTTCGATTTGGTTTCTCCGGTTTCAGTCTTTAACAGCCTTAACTATTAAAAACTTCAAATCTCAGTTGCTCTCACTTTTCATGCTATATGGATTCTCACAAACCTTTTTTAACATGTCTATTACTTTCTATGCTTACTCCTTAGAGCAGTTCATTCAAGTAACGTCCGTCTCTGATTCAGAATTTCCGCTATTATTTTTCAATTTTAGCTTCCTATCATCGTTTTCTCTGTCTCCTTCGAATCCGATAATTTCTGATCAATCGAAATGTCCAGAATCTTTTTGCCCGTAAGCTAAGTCTTCTCTTTGGATCTATTTCTTCAGACAGTCAAAGTACTTTTTATTTGATATGATCTAATTTACAGCTAATTAGTATTTAAACCAAGAAAAAAACAATATCTTTTATTCACAAGTTCTTAACAAAATTATCAACAAAAAGAACACCCCTAATCTTCGCTGAACTCAATTTACATTCACTTTTTCAACAATTCAGCAGGTGGACACCTGATCATTACCCAAAAATATAGGCACTTCGACTATAGAATTGCTCGAGCGAAAAGAAAAAAGCAGGCCAAAAAAAACAGAACCTGCCTCAAAATCTATATTTTTTTAATCTTTACAGTCTACCGAAGCAAAAACAAACCGGCCTTTATCGAAGCTAATTGGCTTTCCTTTAACAAAGTAAGATTTACCTAAACTGGTTTCGATCTGTCCTACCCCCATTATAAGCTTGCCATCCTTTTTCAAGAAGGCCAATGGATTTTTATAGATCGTTGGATTACTTGTCCCAATTTTAAAAGTATAATCGACAAAAAGCGTATCTCCTTTAAAATTTCCTTCTACCAGACCATCATTTTTCCCCTTGTCCAAATAATTGATCACCAGTTTACCAGCAATTTTTCCGTTACTTAATGTCTTTATTTTTAAATCCGCAGTATCTTTTCCATCTATCGCCTGGAAGCAATCACTTTTTTTCAAGGAATCTGCTTTAGCAGCATCTCCCTTTACTGAATTTTTAGTACCCTGATTACAGCTAAACGCTAGAGGTACAGCGGCCAGCAACAACAGGTAATAAGCTGATTTTTTCATACGTTTGTTTATTTAATAATGATTGGCACAATTGCCCATAAGTTCATTCATAAAAAGGATTACAAATTCACCTCATTTCCATAACAATTCAAACTTAATTTTGTTAGCAGCCCTGCAAGACCTTAAAGTATTACTTTCAACGCCAATGTTATTTTTGGTAACCAAGCCCCATATTATAGAGCAAAAAAGCCCATTTATCTGCTGTTTCCTCAATGGCCTTATCCGTTGGCTTACCTGCTCCATGCCCCGCATTGGTTTGAATACTAATCAGTACCGGAGCATCTCCTCCCTGATCTTTTTGAAGAGTGGCAGCAAACTTAAAAGAGTGTGCGGGTACCACCCTGTCGTCGTGATCAGCTGTACTAACCAATGTCGCAGGGTATTTTACTCCTGGTTTTAAAGCATGCACAGGAGAGTAGTGGTGTAAATATTCAAACATCTCCTTTGAATCCTCCGCAGTTCCATAATCAAAACTCCACCCTGCACCAGCTGTAAATTTATGATAACGCAACATGTCCATTACACCAACAGCAGGAAGTCCGACTTTAAACAATTCAGGCCGTTGGGCCATAGTCGCACCAACCAGCAAACCTCCATTAGATCCACCCATTATAGCCAGTTTACCTGATGAAGTATATTTACTTTTAATCAGATACTCCGCAGCCGCGATGAAGTCATCAAACACATTTTGCTTTTGCATTTTGGTTCCTGCAAGATGCCATTTCTCTCCATACTCGCCACCACCTCTGAGATTAGGAACCGCGTAAACAGCACCTTGTTCCAGCAAAACTACCACAGATGTACTGAAAGCCGGTGTTAAACTGATATTGAAGCCCCCGTAACCGTAAAGCAAAGCTGGATTTTTCCCATTCAGGACCAATCCTTTTTTATACGTAATAATCATTGGAACCTTAGTGCCATCTTTAGAAGTAAAGAATACCTGTTTGGATTCATATTTTGAAGGATCAAAATCTACACCTGGTTTCTTATAAACCTCAGATTTACCGGTAACTACTGAATATTTAAAAATTGTAGTCGGGTAAACATAGGAGGTAAACATATAGAACAATTCTTTTTCTTCCTTTTTGCTGCCAAAACCTGTTGCAGTACCGATACCAGGTAGCTTGATCTCATGCTCAAGTCGACCATCCGTGTCATACTGCAATACCAGGGATACCGCATCTTTAATATAATTGGCAAATATTTTACCTCCTCCGGTAGAAGGATTCAATACATTTTCAGTCTCTTTGATTAAAGTCACCCAATGCTCCGGTTTCGGATTTGACGCATCTGCAGTAACGATTCTTCCATTTGGTGCACCTAAATTGGTATAGATATATAGTTTTGTTCCGATATTATCGATTATACTATGGTTTTGATCAAAATTATCTACAACAGAAACAATTGGAGAATCCGGGATAGATAGATCTCTGATATACAATTCATTTCCGGAAGTTGAATTGGCCGCTGAAATGATCAGATAACGTTCGTCTTCAGTTAAACCAGCACCAATATAACGTCTTGGTGTTTTATCACCTCCAAAAACCAGCTGATCTTGTTTTTGTATTGTACCCAGCCGATGAAAATACAACTTATGATATTGGGTCAAACCAGACAACTGGCTGCCTTCCGCAGGCTTATCATAACTACTATAGTAAAAACCATCATTTCCTTGCCATGCAATACCGGAAAACTTAATATCAACCAGCGTATCTCCCACGATAGTTTTGTCAGAAGCCTTCATCACCACAACTTTCGTCCAATCAGATCCACCTTCAGACAACTGATAGGCCAACAAACTGCCATCTTTGGAAAAGCTAATGCCAGCCAAAGAAGTAGTTGCATCTTTAGAAAAAGTATTTGGATCCAGAAAAACCTCAGCCTCCTCTCCCTCCTTTTGTCTGTAAAGCACACTTTGATTCTGTAAACCACTATTTTTGTAAAAATAAGTATAATCCCCCTCCTTAAACGGCTGGGAATACTTCTCATAATTCATGAGCTTGGTCAATCGTTGCTTAATATCATTTTTAAATGGAATCTGTGCCAGATAATTCCTGG
>Ga0182008_10000260_pt1 | contig 41217 bp, 35 predicted proteins | sample Sormic07211129_1_FD_120482 | JGI IMG/M metagenome (GOLD analysis project Ga0182008, IMG submission 120482) | Rhizosphere microbial communities from Sorghum bicolor, Mead, Nebraska, USA - 072115-129_1 metaG | ecosystem: Host-associated > Plants > Roots > Rhizosphere | place: USA: Nebraska...
ACTTCGTTCCACTTGAGTTGCGACGGGTCGCGCTCTTGCGTGAGGCGGATCTTCTTGCCGTTGACGATCAGCGTGTTGCCGTCGACCGAGACCTCGCCCTGGAAGCGGCCGTGCACCGAGTCGTACTGCAGCATGTAGGCCAGGTAGTCGGGCTCGAGCAGGTCGTTGATGGCAACGATCTCGATCTCGTTCCTGAAGTTCTGGACGGCGGCGCGCAGCACGTTGCGACCGATGCGGCCGAAGCCGTTGATACCGAGTTTGATAGCCATCTGACTTGCTCCTAAGGTTGAAAAACTGATGCGGAAAACTCAGCGCGCGAGCGCGGCTTCGACCGTGGCGGCCACGTTTTCCGGCGTGAACCCGAAATGCTTGAACAGCACGCCCGCGGGGGCCGACTCGCCGTAGGTGTCGATGCCGACCACGGCCGCGACGCCGTACTTCCACCAGCCGTCGGTGGAACCCATCTCGACGGCGATGCGCGGCAGGCCCTTGGGCAGCACGCTCTTCTTGTAGGCCACGTCCTGGCGGTCGAAGGTGGTGGTCGAGGGCATCGACACCACGCGCACGGCGATCTTCTTCGCGGCCAGCAGCTCCTGCGCCTTGAGCGCCAGCTGCACTTCGGAGCCGGTGGCGATGATCACGGCCTTGACCTTCTTGCTCTTCAGGCCGACGCGCTCGGGCTCGGCTAGCACGTAGGCGCCCTTGCTGATGTCGCTGAGGTCGGCCTTGGGCGAGTAGGGCAGGTTCTGGCGCGACAGCAGCAGCGCGGTCGGGCGGGTGGCGTTCTGCAGCGCGACGGCCCAGGCCACGGTGGTCTCGGCGGTGTCGCCCGGACGCCAGACGTCGAGGTTCGGGATCAGGCGCAGCGAGGCGGCGTGCTCGATCGACTGGTGCGTCGGGCCGTCTTCGCCCAGGGCGATGGAGTCGTGGGTGAACACGTGGATCACGCGCTGCTTCATCAGCGCGGCCATGCGGATCGCGTTGCGGCTGTAGTCGCTGAAGGTCAGGAAGGTGCCGCCGTAGGGGATGAAGCCGCCATGCAGCGCCACGCCGTTCATGATGGCCGCCATGCCGAATTCGCGCACGCCGTAGTTGATGTGGCGGCCCAGCAGGCCGTCGGGGAACTGCTCGTTGCCCTCGCTGCGCACCACGTTGCCCTGTTCGTCGAAGCGCAGGTTGGGCGTGCTCTTGGTGTTGGTCAGGTTCGAACCGGTCAGGTCGGCGCTGCCGCCCAGCAGTTCGGGCAGCGCGGCGGTGAAGGCTTCCAGCGCGAGCTGCGAGGCCTTGCGGCTGGCGACGGTCTCGCCCTTGGTGTGGGCCGCCACCACCGCGTCGAAGGCGGTCTGGTGGAAGCTCTTGGGCAGCTCGCCCTTCATGCGGCGCGTGAACTCAGCGGCCAGGTCGGGGAAGGCGGCGGTGTAGGCGGCGAAGCGTTCGTTCCAGGCGGCTTCGGTCTTGGCGCCGGCGGCCTTGGCATCCCACTCGGCGTACACGGCCTCGGGCAGTTCGAACGGAGCGTGCGCCCACTGCAGCGCGCTGCGCGTGAGGCCGATCTCCTCGGCGCCCAGCGGCTCGCCGTGCGCCTTGGCGGTGTTGGCGCGGTTCGGGCTGCCCTTGCCGATGTGGGTCTTGCAGATCACCAGCGTGGGCTTGTCGCCAGCCTGCTTGGCTTCGGCGATGGCCTTGGACACGGCGGCGGCGTCATGGCCGTCGACCGGGCCCAGCACATTCCAGCCGTAGGCCTTGAAACGCTCGGCGGTGTTGTCGATGAACCAGGGCTTGACCGGGCCGTCGATGCTGATGCCGTTGTCGTCGTACAGCGCGATCAGCTTGCCCAGCTTCCAGGCGCCGGCCAGGGCCGCCGCTTCGTGGCTGATGCCTTCCATCAGGCAGCCGTCGCCCAGGAAGGCGTAGGTGTGGTGGTCGACGATGGCGTGGCTGGGGCGGTTGAATTCCGCGGCCAGCAGCTTCTCGGCCAGCGCGAAGCCCACGGCGTTGGTGATGCCCTGGCCCAGCGGGCCGGTGGTGGTCTCGACGCCGGGCGTGACGCCGACTTCGGGGTGGCCGGCGGTCTTGCTGTGCAGCTGGCGGAATTTCTTGAGCTCGTCGACCGGCAGGTCGTAGCCCGTCAGGTGCAGCACCGCGTAGATCAGCATCGACGCGTGGCCGTTGGACAGCACGAAGCGGTCGCGGTCGGGCCAGTGCGGGTTGACCGGGTTGTGACGCAGGTGGTCGCCCCAGAGTGCGACCGCCATGTCGGCCATGCCCATCGGGGCGCCCGGATGGCCCGAGTTCGCGAGTTGAACGGCATCCATTGCCAGCGCGCGGATCGCGTTGGCCATCAAGGCTTGGTTGGCCATCAGTGAGGCTTTCTGGGGGTGTGGTGTTGGGGAGAACCCGCAATTTTAGCGGGCGGGGATGAGGGGGTCGTGTCCGGGGCCTGCATGCCCCGGCCCGCTGCTAGAGTCGCAGGCCTATGCAAGGGCTGCACCTCACCGCCGATCTCCACGACTGCCGCTGCGCCGAGCCGTGGCTCACCGATGCGCCGCTGCTGGGCGAACGCTGCGCCCGCGCGGTGCGGGAAGCCGGCCTGCAGGCCGTGGGCCAGCTGGTCCATGCCTTTCCCGCCACCGCCGAAGGGCCTGGCGGCGTCACGGCCACGGTGCTGCTGGCCGAGTCGCACCTGTGCGTCCACACCTGGCCCGAACGGCGCGGCGCGACCCTCGACGTCTACGTGTGCAACTTCGGTGCCGACCACTCGGACAAGGCCCAGGCGCTGATGGACACGCTGCTGGCGCTGTTCGAGCCGCAACGCGTGGAGCGCCATGCGCTGGTGCGCGGCGCGGGGCCCGAGGTGGCCAGCGCATGAGCACCCGCGCCATGGTGCTGGCCGCCGGCCGCGGCGAACGCATGCGGCCGCTCACCGACCACACGCCCAAGCCGCTGCTCACGGTGCACGGCAAGCCGCTGATGCAGTGGCCCATGGACGCGCTGGCGGCCGGCGGCTTCAGCTCGCTGGTGGTCAACACGGCCTGGCTGGGCGAGCAGATCGAGGCCCGCTTCGGCGACGGCCGCGCCGCGGGGCGTTCCATCGCCTACTCGCACGAGGGCCGCGACTTCGGCGACGCGCTGGAGACGGCCGGCGGCATCGTGCGCGCACTGCCGCTGCTGGGCGAGGTGTTCTGGGTGGTGGCGGGCGACATCCATGCGCCGGACTTCGCCTTCACGCAGGCCGCGGTCGATCGCTTCGTCGCCAGCGGCAAGCTGGCCCACCTGTGGCTGGTGCCCAACCCGGCCCACAACCCCAGGGGCGACTTCGGCATCTCGGCCGAGGGCCTGGCGCTCGACGAGGCGCCCGAGCGCCTGACCTTCTCCACCTTCGCGCTCTACCGCGCGGCCTTCTTCGCGCCGCCGCTGTGCGCCATCGCAGCGGGCAATCCGCAAGGCGAGCGCGCCGCGCTCGCGCCGCTGCTGCGCGGGGCCATGAAAAAGGCCCAGGTGAGCGCGGAACGCTACCTGGGCCGGTGGACCGATGTGGGCACGCCCGAGCGGCTGGCGGCGCTGAACGCCACCTGAGCCGCGAGGGCTTCCCGGTCAAGGGATGTTCGAGCCGCCCACCTGGAAGGGCTTGCCCGGCAGCGCGTAGCTGCCGCCGAACTCGGCGTCGCCGCCCAGGGTCGGGCAGCCGTTGGGCGGCTGGCAGGTCCAGTCGGAGCGCTGGTTGGTCCAGAAGATCACCGGCCCGTAGCGGTAGTTGCTCATCTTCTTGCCGCCGAAGTCGGCCACCGAGACCACATAGGATTCGGTGCCGTGGTTCTCGGCGTCCTCGCTCGCGATCGGGTCGACCAGGCGGGTGTCGGTGAGCGTCTTGCGCACGCTGGCGCTGTTGAAGTCGCCGGCGAACTGCACCCACTCGAGGCGCCGGTCGCCGCGCGAGGTGACGATCACCTCCCGGTCGTAGCCCTGGGTGTAGATGGTGCGGGTGTTCGCGTTGCCGTGCGGCTTGACGTAGGCGATGTGGGTCGGGTTGCGGCCCACGCTCACGCCGCCGCGGCGCACGATCTCCGAGGCCGCGCCGCCGCTCGAGGCACGCAGGTAGTTGCCCAGGTCGTAGATGTGCAGCTGGCCTTCCTGCGTCGCGATGAAGGCGCGGGCCGCACCGTTGAGGCGCACGTTGACGGCCGTCGGCTTGGCCGCGAAGTCCTCGGTCTTGATCAGCACCGGCTTCTGGGCCGGGGCGGCGTCGAATGTGTAGGGCCACTGGCTGGCACCGGCGCCGCGGCCGGCGACCATGGCGTTGAAGTCGCTCTGCGAGCCGTTGAAGTACTTCTCGCGGTAGAAGTTGAACAGCGGGCGCAGGTCGATGAAGGCCGCGCGCTGCTCCGACTTGGACACCACCACCGCCACGCCGGCGGTGGCCGAAGCGCTGGCGTTGTAGCCGTTGTAGAAGCTGCGGCGGATCGACTCGTCGCTCAGGGGCAGCGCCCAGTAGTTGCTCAGGTCGCCGTTGGCGGTGTGCACGCGGTAGCCCTCGAACTCCATGCCCGTCGACGACGAGATCTCGGTCGGGGCGCGCAGCGCGTCGGGCAGGTCCACATAGCCCAGCACCTTCATGTAGCTGATGTTGCCCAGGTTGGGCAGGCCGGGGAAGACGCCTTTCCACTCACCCCAGTTGTCGTACCAGCCGCCCGGGTTGTCGGGCGAGCAGCCGGCGCACAGGCCGGCCAGCGCGATCACCGCGATCTGGCCGCGCGGACGCCCGGGCTGGCTCGTGTCCCAGACGGTCACCAGCGCGAACTCGCCGCCGGGCGTGACCGAGACGGCCGTCGGCACCTTGTTCGCGGCCAGCTGGACCGTGGTCTTGTTGCTCGCGGTGTTGCTGCCGGCGGTGCCGATCAGGCCGTTCTGGAACACCATCAGGCTGGTGGTGCACCAGCCGGTGCGGTAGCAGCGCCCGACGGCCACCGGGTCGCGCGCGGACTGGCCGTAGCTCTGCGCATTGAGGTCGTTGGTGCCGCTGTTCGCGGTGCCCGTGGTCCAGCTCGATTCGGGCTTCTGCGCGAAGGTGTTGTGGCCCATGCTGATGGACTGCAGCGTGGCCACGCCGACGCTCTGGGCCGGGGTGTCGGCCACATAGGCCGCGTGCAGGATGCTCGACGAGTAGTCGCCCGGGTCCGAGACCAGCGGGCCGCCGACCTGCCAGGTGCCGCAGTAGCCGCCCTGCGCCGCGGGCACGCAGCCCCGGTTGCCGTTGGACAGGCGGATGGAGATCGGATCGTAGGACTGGTCGGCGCGATCGCTGAGCGTGGGCCGGCCGCCATTGCCCGAGGTGCCATAGGCGACCGGGTCCGGGCCGTAGCGGTAGGACAGGCCGGCCGCCTTGCTCATCTGCGCGGCCATGGCCATGTAGGCGGCCGGCACGACGTTGCGCGCGCTGTCGACGATGTCGTCCTGGGCCGGGGTGCTGCCGAGCGATCCGCCGGCGCTGCCGCTGCCGCTGCCGGCACCCGCACCGGCGTTGACGTCGCCGGAACCGACGCCCGCATTGCCGCCGCCCGCCGACGAACCACCGCCTCCGCCCCCTCCACATGCAGCCAGCGCTGCAATCAAGACCGCAAAAGCGGCACTTTTTACTACATTCACAGGTGAGTTCCTCTGATTGACAGGCCTGCAATCTTGCGGCTGCGATGGCTTTGTGGCAATGAGGCTTTCAAACCTTTTCTGAAAGCGGTTTCCATGCCACAAGGGGTGTTACAAACGTATAGCATCGTGAGATGACGACCATCAGTCCTCCCTATGCAGAGCGCCGTGCGCGCCTGGCCGCCCAACTTGGAAGCACGGGCATCGCGGTGATTCCGACGGCACCGGAACGGTCGCGAAATCGCGACAGCGACTTTCTCTACCGTCACGACAGCTACTTCTATTACCTGACGGGTTTCACCGAGCCCAACGCCTGGCTGGTGCTCGACGGCAGCGGCCACAGCACGCTGTTCTGCGCGCCCAAGGACCTGGAACGCGAGATCTGGGACGGCCACCGGCTCGGCCCCGAGGCCGCGCCCGAGGCCCTGGGCGTGGACGAAGCCTTCGCCGTGACCGAGCTCGATGCCCGACTGCCGCGCCTGCTCGAGAACCGCTCCGCGGTCTGGTACCCCTTCGCCACCCACAAGGGGCTGGAGTCGCGCATCGACGGCTGGCTCTCTTCCGTGCGCGCCCGCGTGCGCTTCGGCGCGCTGTGCCCCGAGACCCAGCGCGACCTCTGCGGTCCGCTCGACGAGATGCGGCTGGTCAAGGACGCCCACGAGATCGACATCCTGCGGCGCGCCGGCCGGATCAGCGCGCGGGCCCACGTGCGCGCGATGCGGACCTCGGCGCGCATGCTGCGCGAGGGCCACGACCTGCGCGAGTACCACCTCGACGCCGAGCTGATGCACGAGTTCCGCATGGGCGGTTCGCAGTACCCGGCCTACGCCTCGATCGTGGCCGCCGGCGCCAACGCCTGCGTGCTGCACTACCACGCCGATGCGGCGCCGGTGCGCGCCGGCGAACTGGTGCTGATCGACGCGGGCTGCGAACTCGACGGCTATGCGAGCGACATCACGCGCACCTTCCCCGCCAACGGCAAGTTCAGCGGACCGCAGCGCACGCTCTACGACATCGTGCTGCAGAGCCAGTACGCCGCGGTGGCGGCGACCAAGGCCGGCAACCGCTTCACCGATCCGCACGACGCCGCGGTCAAGGTGCTGGCGCAGGGCATGCTCGACGTGGGTCTGCTCGACGCGAACAAGGTCGGCAGCCTGGAGGACGTGATCGAGCAGCGCGCCTACTTCCCCTTCTACATGCACCGCACCGGCCACTGGATGGGCATGGACGTGCACGACTGCGGCAGCTACGTCGAGCCCACGCAGGTCGGCGAGGTGAGCGAACGCAGGGACCCGCTGTCGGGCGAGACGGTGAAGAACCGCCCGAGCCGCATCCTGCGGCCCGGCATGGTGCTGACCATCGAGCCCGGCATCTACGTGCGGCCGGGCGAGGGCGTGCCCGAGCAGTTCCACCACATCGGCATCCGCATCGAGGACGACGCGATCGTCACCGCCGACGGCTGCGAGCTGCTCACGCGCGACGTGCCGGTGGACGGCGACGAGATCGAAGCGCTGATGCGCTGAGCCTCAGCGCGGCGCGGCCTGCGCCGCGGCGGGCAGCGGCGCGGGGCGCCCGCCGCGCGCGCTCGATTCGGCCCGTGTGAACTCCTGGGGCGAACAGCCGTAGCGCTGGCGGAACACCCGGCCGAAATGCGCGGGGTCGGAGAAGCCGCAGCGGTAGCCGATCTGCGCCATGTACAGGCCGCTGACATCGGCAGTGCGCAACAGGCGCGTGGCCTCCTCGAGGCGGCAGCGCTGCACCATGGCCAGAAAGGTCGTGCCCCGGCCGGCGATGGCGAACACCTTGTGCACATGGCGCAGCGACACCCCGAAGTGATCGGCCATCTTCTGGGCACCGAGCGCCGGGTCGGCGAGGTTCTCGCGAATCCACCCGCACATGCGGCCATGCAGGGCCCGGTCGCGCGCGGCGACCGACTGGAGGTCCGGCATGGCGCCGGTCTCCGACAGCGCGAAGGACAGCATCGACATGACGTGCTGCGCCACCAGTTCCTGCTCGAAGGGGCTGTGGATGTCCTGCACCTGATCGACCTGCAGCGCCTGCAGGTAGCGCGAGAGCGCGCCGGCCCATCCCGCGTTCGAGCGCAGCGGGAGCGCGGCCAGGTCGCCGGCCGGACGCAGCCAGCGTTCGATCAGCGGGCGCGACAGGCCGATGATCCACGAATCGGTGCGCTCGACCGAACGCAGGCGCAGCGCCTGGTCCGAATCGATGAGCACGCACTCGTCGGGCTGGACGATGGTCGAGCGCCGCTGCTGCTCGCAGAGCGTGGCCCCGCCGCCGATCTTCAGCAGCAGGTGCAGCGGATAGATGTCGGCCTCCTTCAGGCCGCTGGGCACGCGGCGATGGATGTCGACCGCACTGCCGCTCGCGCGCATCAGCGAGAGCCCCGCGACCTCCATGATCGTGAGCCGCTGCGAGAAGGTCTGGCGCTCCGGGCTGTCGTAGTCGGTGTAGCCGACCTTGGCGCCGAGCTCTTCCGCCCAGAACGCGAAACGGTCGCGCTGCGGCAGCGCAGCGGTGTCGAAGTGCAGGGGGGACGCAGCGGCACGCTCGGACATGGTTCTCCTTCCGCGGACGTGCAGGCGACAGGCGGCGAGGGCCGGCCGCGGCATGCACACGTGCCGCGATGGTCGCGGAAAAACCCCGGCCGTCAATAGGGCCCGCCACGGGCCCCGCCGGCCTCTCGCGCTAGAGGTCCAGCACCAGGCGTTCGCCCTTGCCCCGCGAGCAGCAGATCATCATCACCTGCCCGGCGGCCCGCTCCGACGGGCTCAGGATGCTGTCGCGGTGCTCGATCTCGCCTTCGAGCACGGCCGTCTCGCAGGCGCCGCAGATGCCTTGCTCGCAGGAGGACGCCACGTCCACGCCGGCCGCGCGCAGCGTCTCGAGGATCGAGGCACCGGCTTCCACCTTCAGTTCCAGGCCGGTGCGCGCCAGGCGCAGCACGCAGGCCGTGCCGGTGGCCGATGCCGGCGGCACCACCGCGCTGAAGCGCTCCAGGTGCACCTGCGAAGGCTCGCGCGCGCTGCAGGCTGCCTCGAAGGCATCGAGCATCGGCGCCGGGCCGCAACAGTAGAGGTGCGCATCCGGCGCTGCCTGCTGCACCAGGCGCGCCATGTCCATCGGCCGGCCCTCGCAGGCGTCGTCGAAATGCAGGTGGACCTGCGGGTCGCCGGCCAGCCGCTCCAGCAGCAGCGCATCGGCGCGCGAGCGCGCGGCGTAGTGCAGCGTCCAGGGCGTGGCGCGCTGGCGCAGCGCCTGCACCATCGACCAGATCGGTGTGATGCCGATGCCGCCCGCGAACAGCACGGCCGGTGCATCGTCCGCATGCAGCGCGAAGTGGTTGCGCGGCGCGCCGATGGCCAGGCGGGTGCCGGGCGCGACCGCGTCGCACAGCTGGCGCGAACCGCCGCGCCCCAGGTCGTCGCGCTTGACCGCGATCACCAGCCGCCGCGGCTGCTCGGCCAGGTGCGTGAGCAGCGAGTACTGGCGCACCAGGCCGCCCGGCAGTTCGACGTCGATGTGCGCACCGGGCGCGACCTGCTCGAAGGGATAGGCCGGGTCCGGCTCGAGTTCGAACAGCCAGGCCTGCGTGGCCAGCTGCAGCCGCCGGCCGACGCGCGCGGTGTGGGCCGGGCCGGTCACTGGGCCACGTCGCGGAAGAAGTTGCCGGCCTCGACCCGCACCAGCTCCTGCGCCGGGTCGAAGATCACGCCGGCCGGATCGCGCCCCTGCTGCACGGCCTTGATCTGCTGCAGCAGGCTGCGGCGCAGCATGCCCACGCCCTTGTCGCTGGTGGCCAGGTGCTCCTCGCTGTGCAGCGTGATCGGGCCCTGGCCGACCTGGGCCTCCCAGTCGCCGGGGAAGCGCTGGCGCTCGGCCGGCGTCATCTTCGACCAGGGGCGCAGGTTGGGGCTGCGGGGCAGGGCGTTCTCCGATTCGGGGATCTTCATCGCGAAGCACAGGCGCAGGGTGGTGTCGTCCACCGGCACCACCCAGCCCACACCCGAGGCCGCGCCGTGCCGCAACTGCACGTTGGGCACCATGCGCACGTAGGGGAACATGGCGGCGGTCACGCGGTCGACCTCGCGGCCGTCCTCGAGCTTGCGGTAGGCGCTGTAGCGCACGCCGGTGTCGGTGTATTCCCATTGCACGTCGGGCATCACGCCCATCTCGGGCACGAACTGCACGCCGCTGAAGGAGGTGTGCAGCACCGGGATGTGGAAGGGGTCCATCACGTTCTCCCACTCCTGCAGCCAGTTGCACGGCACCAGCTCGACGTCGTCGTCGCCGCCCGCGTAGAGGCTGGAATGCGTGACGTGCAGCTTCATGCCCGGCGCCACGTCCTCCAGGATGTCCCAGCGCGGCAGCAGCGGCATCTTCTCGGGCGGGCCCATGTAGGCCCAGACGATGCCGTAGCGCTCCTGCACCGCGTACCAGGGCTGGCGGATCTTGCCGCGGTGCTCGCCGCCGTTCTTCTCGCAGGGCTGGTCCAGGCACTGGCCGTCCACGCTGAACAGCCAGCCGTGGTAGCAGCAGCGGATGCCCTCGTCCTCGATGCGGCCGAAGAACAGGTCGGTGCCGCGGTGGGCGCAGCGCGGGTACAGCAGGCCGGGTCGGCCCTTGCGGTCGCGGAACAGGATCAGGTCCTCGCCCAGGATGCGCACCCGCTCGGGCCGCTCCATGGTCACGCGCTCGGACAATCCCACGGGATGCCAGTAGCGGCGCATGAACTCGCCGCAGGGCGTGCCCGGGCCGACCTCGGTCAGCGTCGCATCGTGGGTGGCGGGCTTGCGTCCGTAGGCGGTTCCGAACAGGCGGATGGGTTGCGCGACGGCGTTCATCAGGGGGCTTCCTTCGTGGCGGCCCTGCGGGCCCGCCGCGCACGGCGGTGGGCCTTCTCGAGGCATGGGCCAATGGTTTTACCGATCGGTCAAACCAAATGATATGCCGCAACGCTGGCTGCGGACAAGCAGGACTTCGTCGTCGCACATCAGGGTAATCTCCAATTTGACCGTTCGGTTAAACCGTTTGTACAGTCGACCGGAGGATCGGCAACCGACCGGCCCAGCCGCCCCAAGGAAAACACGATGAAACGGTTTCGTTCGATGTCCGGCGCCAGACTGCTGGCCACCGCCGCCCTGCTGGCCGCGAGCGGCTGGGCCCTGGCGCAGGACAAGGTCAGCCTCGCCACCAACTGGAAGGCGCAGGCCAGCCAGGGCGGCTTCTTCCAGGCGGTGGCCGACGGCACCTACGCCAAGCACGGCCTCGAGGTCACGATCCAGCAAGGCGGGCCGCAGGTCAACAACCGGCCCATGCTGGCGGCGGGCCGCGTCGACTTCCTCATGACCGGCGGCCTGCTGACCGCATTGGAGAACACGCGCAACAAGGTGCCCACCACCGTGGTGGCGGCCTTCTTCCAGAAGGACCCGACCGCGCTCATCACGCACAAGGGCCAGTACCGCAGCTTCGCCGAGCTCAAGTCGGCCAAGACGGTCTTCATCGCCAAGAGCAACCAGTTCGGCTTCTGGCAGTGGCTCAAGGCCGAGCACGGCTTCAGCGACGAACAGTTCCGCCCCTACACCTTCAACCTCGCGCCCTTCATGGCCGACAAGGCCTCGGTGCAACAGGCCTTCGCCACCGCCGAGGTGCTGTACGCGGCCGAGCTGGGCGCCGAGACCGACGTGTTCCTGCTGGCCGACCACGGCTACAACACCTACGGCAACCTGATCGAGACGCGCAACGAGCTGATCAAGAGCAACCCGGCGCTGGTACAGCGCTTCGTCGATGCGTCCATCATCGGCTGGCAGAACTTCCTGCACGGCGACCCCAAGCCCGGCCTGGAGCTGATCAAGAAGTTCAACCCCGACCTCAACGACGCCAAGCTGGCGGCCGAGCGCGCCCAGGTCCTCCAGCTGGGCCTGGTCGATTCGGGCGATGCCGCCACGCAGGGCATCGGCGCCATCGACAAGGCCCGCGTGCGCGACTTCGCCGAGCGCATGGTCAAGGCCGGCATCTACAAGCCGGGCGAGGTCAGCGCGGACCTCGCGGTCAGCGACCAGTTCGTGAACAAGAAGGTCGGCCTGAAGTCGGCCGCCAGGTGAACCCGGGCCTGCGTGCGATCGCGGGCACGGCGCTCCTCGCGTGGAGCCTGGGCGCCGCGGCGGACGACCGGCCCCTGGTGCAGACCGCGCAGGGCGCGGTGCAGGGCATCTCCATCGACGCCCACCGCACCGCCGCCTTCCTGGGCATTCCCTTCGCGCAGCCGCCAGTGGGGGAGCGCCGCTTCCAGTCCCCCGCGCCCGCCGCGGCCTGGGCGCCCGCCGTGCTCGACGCGGGCCGCTTCAAGCCCGCCTGCATGCAGGACGGCCCCGTGCCGGCCGAGATCGGCATGTCGGAGGACTGCCTCTACCTCAACGTCTACCGCCCCGATGCGGCACGCACGAGCGATGCGCCGCTGCCGGTGATGGTCTTCCTGCACGGCGGCCGCTACTGGACCGGCCGCAGCTCGGAGAACCGGGTGGAACAGCTCGCGCGCGAGGGCCGGGTGATCGTGGTCACGCCGGCCTACCGGCTCAACGCCTTCGGCTTCCTCGCCACGCCCGGGCAGGCCGCTCGGGGCCATGCCAATGCGGGCCTGCAGGACCAGCGCATGGCGCTGCGCTGGGTGGCCGAGCACATCGCGCGCTTCGGCGGCGACCCCGCGCGCGTGACGCTGTTCGGCGAGAGCGCGGGCGCCGGCAGCGTGCTGCAGCAGCTGCTGGCCGAGGACGCGGTCGGCCTGTTCCAGCGCGCCATCCTGCAGTCGACCTGGCAATGGCGGCTGCCCACGCTCGCCGAAGCCACGCGCGGCACGCAGGCCCTGGCGCAGGCACAGGGCTGCCCGGCCGACGGCGAGGCGCTGCTCGACTGCCTGCGCCAGCGGCCCGCAGACCAGCTGCTGCCCGGCCTGGCCCGGAGCCACGCCTTCCAGCCCACGGTCGACGGCCGGCAGCTCCAGGCCCAACCGCTGCAGCTGCTGCGCGAAGGCCGCTTCCAGCGCGAGGTCGCGGTGACCCTGGGGCTGAACGCCAGCGAAGGCCACTTCATGGCCATGTCGCGCACCGGCTGGAAGAAGCCCGGCGAGCCGGTGTCCGATGCGGTCTACGAACAGGCGGCGCGCGGCGCGCTGCAACCCTTCTACGCATCGCAGCAGGTCGAGGACATGCTCTCCTGGTACGCGCCGCTGCGCGCGGCCGAGGGCAACTGGCAGGCGCTGAGCCGGCTGCTGGGCGATTTCTACATCGACTGCGGCAGCCACGACGCGGCGCTGGCCCTGGTGCGCCACAGCCGGCGCCCGGTGCACGGCTACCGCTTCGCGCATGTGAGCGCGAACCATCCCAAGCCCTACCTGGGCGCGACGCACGGCGACGAGCTGGACCTGCTCTTCGGCGCGCCGGTCTACCCGCCCGGCTACCCCTTCACGCCGCAGGACCGGGCCCTGTCGCTGCGCATGATGCGCAGCTGGTCCGCGATCGCCCACGGCGGCGATCCGGCCACGCCCGGATGGCGGCCGATGACCGCATCCGCGCTGTCGGCCTACGTGTGGGCCGAACCGCCCGCCGCCACGCCGCATCCCTTCGCCGACATGCACGGGGCCTGCGCGAAGTGGCGGCCCTTCCTCGACGCGCGCTGAACCGGCGCCGCGCGGCGCCTCAGGCCAGGTCGTCCTCGCTGGGCGTCAGGCCGCAGCCGTGCAGCACGAAGGCCACCACCTCGCGCACGATGCGCGCCCGGTCCAGTGGCTGGCCGGCGCGCACGCGCATCATGAAACGCACCTGCACGTCGAAGTCGGCGTAGTGCTGCGTGACGGCCCAGATGTGCATCAGGAACAGCCAGGGATCGAGCGCGCGGATCCGCCCTTCGTCGATCCACTGCGTGAGCGTCTGGACGGCCTGGCCGGCGCGCGTGCGCGGCTGGGTGAGGATGCTGCGCAGCACTTCGGCGCCGCTGATCAGTTCGTTGGCGAACATCTTCGACAGCAGCGGCTGGTCGAAGGAGAAGGCCAGCTTGCGCTTCACGTACGAAGCCAGCACATGGGCCGGATCGCCGTCGCGCTGGCCGAAGGATTCGCGGCTCCATTCGTCCACCACCCCTTGCAGCAGCTCGACGTAGAGCGCTTCCTTGCTCTCGATGTAGTAGTGCAGCTGGGCCTTGGAGAGCTGGGCCCGCTCGGCGATGGATTGGGTGGTCGCGCCGCGCAGCCCGTGCAGCGCGAATTCCTGGATCGCCGCCTGCCGTATGTCTTCCTGGATCTCGGGTCGCGACCGCTTGGCTAGTTTCCGCTCGTTGACCATGGCGCTCCGTCGCAGTGTCTCACTCGCCCGATGGTAACGGCGGAAGCGAGGCCGCGGCCGGGCGCCGATGGCGCCTCGCGCTTCAGGCCGCGGGCCGCGCCACCACGCTCTTGGGGTCGAAGCCCGCCAGCTGCTTGTAGCGCAGCGCGATGGCCGCGAGTTCGGCGTGCGGCACCACCTTGTCGATCTCGGTGAAGCCGTCGGGCGCGCGCTCGTGCGCCATCTGCATCACCTGCTCGGGACCGTTCATGCGGTTGCGCAGCACGATGCCCGCGGTGCGCGGCAGGCGGTCGGCCTCGTACTCGCGCAGCGCCATCGACGGGTCCTTGAACTGCGTGAGCGCCACCGTCAGCGCGCGCGTGTCCATGATGGCCTGCGCGCTGCCGTTGGAACCGATGGGATACATCGGGTGCGCCGCATCGCCCAGCAGCGTGACGCGGCCGCGCGTCCAGCCCGGCAGCGGGTCCTTGTCGACCATCGGGAATTCGTAGATCGCCTCGGCGCCGTCGATCACCGAGGGGATGTCGATCCAGTCCCAGCGCCAGTCCTGGAAGGCATCGGCGAAGACCGACTTGTCGACTTTCTTGTTCCAGTCGCTCTTGGGCGGCGTGTCGTCGTCGGTGCCGGGCACGCGCAGTTCGGCGATCCAGTTGATCAGCGAACGGCCTTCGCGCCGCAGCGGCTCGGAGATCGGGTAGCAGACGAACTTCTGGTCCTGGTGGCCGGCCATGAACATGGTGCGGCCGTCGAGGTAGGGCGCGGCCTCGGTCACGCCGCGCCACAGCAGGCGGCGCGAGAAGCGTGGCAGGTCGCCGCTCGGATAGAAGGACCGGCGCACCGCCGAGTGGATGCCGTCGGCGCCCACCAGCACGTCGGCGCTGTGCTCGGCGAGCGTGCCGTCGGCGCGGCTGCGCAACGTGAAGACCGCGGGCTGGCCGGGCGCGTCCATCAGGCCCGAGCCGGTGCGCACGACCGATTCGAGCACCTGGCCGGTGTGGATGCGGCCGGCGCCCAGCCGCTGCACCGCGGTTTCGTAGAGCAGCATCTGGAAGGCGCCGCGGTGGATCGAGTACTGCGGCACCGGGTAGCCCGCGGCACGCCCGCGCGGCTCGTGCCAGATGCGCTGGCCGAAGCGGTTGTAGTAGGCCAGCGCGGCGGTCTCGATGCCGATCTCGGCGAGCGCGTCGCCCAGGCCCAGGGCCGTGAGCTCGGCCACCGCGTGCGGCAGCAGGTTGATGCCCACGCCCAGCGGGCGGATGGTCTCGGAGGCCTCGAAGACCTCGGCCTCGATGCCTTCGCGCTGCAGCGCGAGCGCCAGCGTGAGTCCGCCGATGCCGGCGCCGATGATGGCCACTTTCATGATGCTGTCTCCTGGGTTGTCGTTCGGCGGCGCTTCAGTCGGCCTTGAAGCCGGTGGCCGCCACGGCCTTGCCCCACACCTGCGTGTCGTCGGCGATGACCTTGGCGAATTCTGCCGCGCTCGTGCCCGTGGCGCGGAAGCCCGCGTCCAGCATCTTCTGCCTTCCCTCGGTCGATTGCACGGCCTTGACGATGTCGGCATTGAGCTTGCGCACGATCTCGGGCGGCGTCTTCGCCGGCGCGACGATGCCGAACCAGGCGGTGAAGGCCAGGTTCGGGTAGCCCTGCTCCTTGATGGTCGGCACCTCGGGCAGCGAGGGGCTGCGCGTGGCGCCGGTGCTGCCCAGCGCGACCAGCTTGCCCGCCTTCACGGTCGAGGCCGCCAGGCCCACGGTGGCGAACACGCCCGACACGTCGCCCGCATAGAGCCCGCCCAGCGCATCGGCCGTGTTGCGGTAGTGCACCGGCTCGGGCTTCTGGCCGATCGCGTCGCCGAACATGTAGGCGCCGAAATGGCCCGGCGTGCCGGCGCCGAAGGTGGCCATGAACAGGCCCTTCTGCTGCTTGCTCCAGTCGACGAACTCGCGCACGTTCTTCGCCGGCACCTTGAGCGGATTGACCAGCAGCACGAAATCGGAGGTCACGAGCTGGCTCACCGGCGCGAAGTCCCGGGCCGGGTCGTAGGGCAGGCGGTTGTAGCTGCTGGGCGCGATGCTCAGCTGGCCGGTCTCGCCCAGCATCAGCGTGTAGCCGTCGGGCGCGGCGCGCGCGGCCTCGCTGGCCGCGATCAGCCCGCCCGCGCCCGGCTTGTTGTCGACCACCACGCCCAGGTTGCCCCAGCCCTCGGACAGCTTCTGCGCCAGCAGCCGCGCCACGATGTCGGGCCCGGTGCCGGCCGGGAAGCCGACGATGATGCGCACCGGCTTGTCGGGGTAGGCGCCCTGGGCCGCGGCGGGCAGGGCGGCGCAGGCGACGAAGGCGGCGGCCACGGCCAGGGCCGCACGGCGGTGCGAAGGGAAGAGGGTCATGACGGTCTCCGGGTGTTTGGGGGAAAGAGCGCGGGCCGGCTCAGGCCACGCTGAAGAACTGCATCTCGACGCGGTCGGGACGCCGCACGCCGCTGCCGATGAACAGCCGCTCGTTGATCCAGCCCAGCGCCACCGAGGCGGTCTCGAAGCGCGGCGCGCAGCGGAAGTAGATTTCGGCCGGGTCGACCGGCTCGCCGCGCGCGAGCCGCGCCATGGCCTCGGGCGCGCCGCAGCGCAGCGCGGTGTTCTGCACGTAGATCCAGTCGCCGGCATCGGTCTCGAGCGTGTAGCGCGCGTCGAGGTCGGTCATGCCGCTGGCGGTCATGAGCTGGAAGTCGGCGCCGCCCGGCGCCACGCGCGCCTGCCAGCCATGGCCCTCGGCCGCGCCGCCGGTGATCGGGATCAGCCGGCGCCGGCCGCGCGGCGTGACGCCCACGTCCTGGGGCGCACCGACCTCCACGCGCAGGGTGGCGAAATGTTCGAGCAGGGGTGGGGCGAGCGAGGGGTTCGAGGGCATCCGGCTAGCGTAATTCCGGGTGGCCGGACGGTCTGTCATCCCGGAAGATGACAGCATGCGCCCCGCCCTTGCTTTCCTTCCCTCGCCCCCTCGGCAGGCGCGGCCATGAGAAGCTGGCAGGCGGCCCCCGCGAGCGACCGGCGCACCCAGGTGCTGGGCGAGCTGATCGGCCACCTCGGCAGCCCCGGCTTCGGCCCGGCCGTGCTCGACGGGCTGCAGGAGCTGGTGCCCGCGGCCTCCTGGTCGGTCTACCGGCTGGGCGCGCGGCCGGCGCTGTTCCTCTCGGCCGCCCGCGGCGTGCCCGACACCACGCGCGACTGCTGGCGCGCCTACCTCAGCGGCCCGCACCGCGACGACCGCAGCTTCGCCCAGGCCTCGAGCGCCACCGACCATGCGCCGCTGCTGTGCCACCTGACGGCCGCGGAGGCGCCGGCCGAGCACCGCGCCAAGGTCTACGAGGCGCACGGCATGGCCGAACGCGTGTCGGTCGCGCAGACGCAGGACGACGGCGGCGTGTTCGCCATCAACTTCTACCGCCACGGCCACCAGAGCGCCTTCAGCGACGCCGCGCTCGACAGCTTCGGCGCGCTGGCGCCGGCGCTGCTCGCGCTGGTGCGCAAGCACATGGCGCTGTCGCAGCCCGTGGCCGAGGCCCAGGCGCACGACCTGGAAGCGCGGCTGCGCAGCCTGTGCCCGGCACTGACCGAGCGCGAGCGCGCGGTGTGCATCCGGCTGCTGCAGGGCATGACGCAGGACGGCATCGCGAGCGACCTCGGCCTGGCGCTGCCGACCGTCAAGACCTACCGCAACCGCGCCTTCGCCCGGCTGGGCATCCACTTCCGCAACGAGCTGTTCGCGCGCGTGCTGTCGGCCTGAAGGCCCGGGCTCAGGCGCTGCCCGCCAGGTGGCCGCGCGTGAAGGCCTCCTCGAAGATCGAGTAGCCCGACCAGTCGGCATGCGCGAAGGACAGCCGGCCTGCGGCCACCACACCCTCGCTGCCCAACTGCGCCAGCAGCCCCGGCGTCGGGATCGCCATCGCATGGCCGTAGCGCGTGATGTCGATGCGCGTGGCGCGCCCGGCGAGGTCGGGATGCGGCACCGAAAGCTCGGCGATGAGCTCGTCGCGCCAGGCGCTCCAGGGCTTGTCCAGCAACTGCCGGCGGCCGTCGGCGCCATCGAAGGCGCTGGGGCCCAGGGGGCGGTACCAGCTCAGCACGGTGGCGCGCGGCGTCGGGTCCAGCGCCTGGTGGCGCGCGTCGACGTAGCCCAGCCCGCGGCTGCCGTAGACCACGTTGTCCCAGCTGGGCGCGGCGCCGGCATGGTCGGCCAGCGGGCCGTCGATGTGCACGTTGGCCACCAGCCAGGGCGCATGGCGCAGGTGCGCGGCCGCGTGGCGCAGCACGGCGGGCGGGTTCTCGACCACGCGCGCCGCGATGAACACCGGCAGCGCGACGATGCAGCGCTCGGCCTGCCAGCGCACGCGCGACATCGTGGCCGCATCGAAGACGTCGACCTCGACGCCGCCGCGCGCCTGCGCGATGCGCGTGACCACATGGCCGGTGCACAGGCGCTCGCCCAGCGGCGCGGCCAGGCGCTGCGTCAACCAGCCGTTGCCTTCGGGCCAGGTCAGCACCGCGTCGCGCTCGGCGTTGTCGTCGCCGGGCGCATGGAAGCCGTGCCGGCTCGCGAAGTAGTGCAGGCCGGCACAGGCCGACACCTGCGCGAGGCCCGCGCCGTAGTCGTCGCGGCAGCAGTACTCGAGGTACCAGCGCAGGTGCGGATCGTCCAGGCCCTCGGCATCGAGCCAGGGGCCGAAGGCCACGGCATCGAGGGCCAGCCGCTGCGGCACGGCCGCGGCGCGCCAGGCCGGGATCGAGAAGCGCATCGCCTGGCGCACGTCGTCGACCCGGCGCGAGAAGCGCTGGTACTGCGCCAGCGTGCCCGCGCCCACGCCCTGCACCGGCAGCAGGCCGTCGTGCCATTCGCCCTGGAAGAAAAGCCGCTCCTGCGGGCTGTGGCACAGGTGGCGCTCGTCGTATTCCCAGCGGCCCGCGACCCGGCGCCGCAGGCCCAGCTCCTCGAGCAGGTCCTGCACCTCGTGCGCCTCGTCGCCGGGCACCGGCAGGTAGTGCGCGCCCAGCGGACAGGCGATGCCCTGGACCCGGCCGCCGCGGCTGTTGCCGCCGGCCTGGTCCTCGAGTTCGAGCAGCACGAAGTCCTCGATGCCGCGCGCCCGCAGCGCGCGCGCCGCGGCCAGGCCGGCCACGCCGCCGCCCGCGATCACCACCTGGGTGCGCCGCGGCACCGGCGGGGCGCCGCCCGGCGCGGCGCCGTCGCGCAGCGCGTGCCCGCGCGCCACGTCGATGCCGGTGAAGCCGCCCGCGATGGCGTGCGGCGGCTCGCAGCCCGCCAGCGCCAGCGCGCCCGCGCCCAGGGCGCCCCCGATGAATACGCGCCGCTGCATCGTCAATGCGCCGCGACCTTGCCCCACTCGCGCTCGTAGGTCGTGACCAGCGTCTGGTTCGACAGCCGGTTCACTTCCGCGGGAACGCGCGCCATGTCGAGCGGGAAGTCGAACATCAGCGGCAAGGTGGGCAGCGACAGGTAGCGCAGCCCGGCCGGCAGCGCCTCGGGCCGGCGGTAGGGCCGGTGGCTCGCGATCACGAAGCCCCATTCGCCGAAGCTGGGCACATGCACGTGGTACGGGGTGGCCGTGAGGCCCACCGATTCGATGGTGGTCGCCACGGTCCAGAAGCTCTGGCGCGCGACCAGCGGCGAGGTGGTCTGCACCACCGCGTAGCCGCTGGCGGCCAGGCGCTTGTCGAGCAGCGCGTAGAAGGAGTTGGTGTAGAGCTTGCCGATGGCGAAGTTGGTGGGATCGGGGAAGTCCACCACGATCACGTCGAACGCGTCATCGCCTGCCTGCAGCCACTTGAACGCATCGGTGTTGACGATGCGGAGCTTGGGCGATTTGAGCGAGCCGCCGTTGAGCGCCGCCAGCGTCTCGTGCTCGGCGAACAGCTTCGTCATGTTCGGGTCGAGCTCGACCAGCGTGACCGATTCGACCGAGGGGTACTTGAGGATCTCGCGCACCGCCATGCCGTCGCCGCCGCCCAGCACCGCCACCTTCTTGGGCGCGCCGTGCGCGGCCATCACCGGGTGCACCAGCGCCTCGTGGTAGCGGTACTCGTCGCGCTCGGCGAACTGCAGGTTGCCGTTGAGGAACAGCCGGTGGCCCGCGCCGCCGCGCGTGACCACGATCCGCTGGTAGGGCGAGGTGGCGCTGAAGACGATGTGGTCCTGGTAGAACTTGTCCTCGGCCAGCGTGGTGATGCGGTCGGCGAAGACGAAGCCCGCGACCAGCACCGCGAGCGTGAGCACGCAGGCCACCACATGCGCGCCGAGCCGGCGCAGCTCGTGCCGGAACAGCCACAGCGCCCACAGCGCCACGGCCGCGTTCATGAATCCGAACAGCAGGCCGGTGCGGATCATGCCCAGCTGCGGCACGAAGATCAGCGGGAAGGCCACCGACACCGCGAGCGCGCCCAGGTAGTCGAAGGTCAGCACCTGCGACACCAGGTCCTTGAGCACCGCGTTGCGCTTGAGGATGCGCATCACCAGCGGGATCTCCAGCCCCACCAGCGTGCCGACCACGATCACCAGCCCGTAGAGCAGCAGCCGGAAGGCGCCGGGGATGTAGGCGTTGGCGATGAACAGCAGCGCCGGCAGCGCGCCGCCGATCAGCGCGACCATCAGTTCGATGCGCAGGAAGTGCGCGGGCAGCTGCCGCTCGAAGTAGCGCGAGAGCCAGGAGCCCACGCCCATGGCGAACAGGTACGTGCCGATGATGGTGCTGAACTGCAGCACCGAATCACCGAGCAGGTAGGAACTGAGCGCGGCCGCGCTGAGTTCGTAGACCAGGCCGCAGGCCGCGACCACGAACACGCTGGCGAGCAGCGCGATCTCGACCGGCCGGGGGCCCGCGGCCGCATCGAGCTCAGGGCCCCGGGCCGGGCCCTGCATCACGGACACCGGCTCAGCCGCCGTGGATCGCCGCGGCGACGATCAGCGAGACGCCCAGGCTCATGGCCGCGACCACCAGGCCGAGCGCGACGTTCTGCTTCTCGACGATCTCGGCCCACAGGTCGACCGGCGTGATCTTGTCGATGATGAGGAAGCAGAGCCAGAACACGATCACGCCGATGAAGGCGAACAGGATCGAACCCAGAAATGCGGCAGGCCGCAGCCATTCAATTCCCAGCATGAGAACCTCCGGAAGAAAACAGGTTTGAAAAGGCAGCGTGCGTCACTTGTGACCGCCGCCGCTGGAATAGCCGCCGTAGGAACCGCCCGAGCTGCGCGAGGACGAGCCGCCCGAGGAACGGCCGCTGCAGGTGCTCAGGATGATCAGCAGGATGAAGATCACCACGATGATCAGGATGATGGTGCCGCAGCCCATGCCCGAGGCGGCGCTCAGCGGCGCCGCATCGTCGCGCTTGAACATGTCCTTGCGCGCGTCGAGCTTGAAGGCCGAGGCCACGGCCGAACTGTCCATCTTGCTGCCGGACGACCAGGTCAGCTCGTTGGCCGAGCGCTCCATCGACAGCAGCGCGCTGCCGTTGGCGAAGTCGCGGTTGAAGCTCTTCTGCCCGCGCTCGACCTGCCAGTAGAACTCGCCCGCCACATAGGTGGTCTCGGCGTTGTAGGCGTACTGCTGCTGGTAGCTCTTGCCCAGGTACTTCGCGCTCTTGCCGCTCTCGGCCATGCTGGGCGCGCCGGTGGTCGGGGCCACCATGCTCCAGCCGTCCTCCGCATCGACCAGGAAGCTGAAGCCGCGCTTCTTGTTGTAGAGCAGGTACTCGTTCCAGCCGAAGTGCTCGTCGTCGCCGGGCTCCACGCCCATGCGGTGCTGGAAGCCCACCACCTGCCAGGCCACGCCCTGCAGCTGGCCGATGCTGCCCAGCGCGATCAGCGGACGCACCGGGTCGTTCTGCTCGGCATGCTTGAGCTCGCCGCCGATGCCCTGCGACAGGTCGATGATGCTGTGGCAGTTGCCGCAGGTGATGCTCTTGCTGTCGGCCAGGTTGACCGTGACCGGCGAACCGCAGTTGGGGCAGTTGAAGCTGCGGCCCTTCTCGTCCTTGGCCGATTCCTCGCGCAGGCCGGTGAGCTGCAGGTCCTCCAGGCGCACCGCGCGCCCGAGGTAGGCGCCCGGCGGCTGCGTGTCGTAGTCGAGGCTGAGCACCTCGCCGGTGTCGTTGCGCAGTTCGACCACCGCGAAGGTCTTGCCCAGTTCGGGCAGGCGCGGCAGTTCGCCCTGTGCGGACGTCAGCGCCACCTGCTCGTTGGAGCTGACGGTGTAGTTCCGGCCGTTGAAGGCCGTGGTCGCGCCGACGCGCAGGTCGGTCGGCGCGGGCGCCGCGCGGTCCAGCGTGTGCGGCAGCGCGAAGACGAAGGCGCCGTTGTCCTCGCTGAGGACGCCGGTGCGTTCGCCGTCGAGCGCGGCGATCCATTCGGTCCAGCGGCCGCCCGGGTAGCTGTACTGCAGCCGCCCGACCAGCGTGAAAGGCTTGTTCTGGATCCGGCCCGCGGCAAACAGCTGCAGCGGGCTGAAATCGTCGAACAGCTCCGCCATCTTGCCGATGCGCGCGAGCGTGTCGCCCTGGCGCACGACCGTGCTCTGGCAGTAGGGGCAGACGACGAAGGTCGATTGCGCCGACTTGAATTCGACCGGTGCGCCGCAGCCAGGGCAGGGCGCACGGTAGGCGCGCTGGGCGCCCGTTTCCTCAGCCATCGGTGCGGCTTAGACCAGCTTCTTCAAGAGTTCGGCCTTTTTCGCGTCGAACTCTTCTTGCGTCAGGATGCCCTTGGTCTTGAGGTCGCCCAGCTTCTCGAGCGTGGCCATCACGTCGTTGGCGCTGATCTCGGTCACCGGTGCCGCGGCGGCCACGGCGGCCGTGGCCGCCGCGTTGGGGTTCAGGCCCTGCGCCAGGTTCTGCGCCAGCACCTGGCCCAGCGCCACGCCCGCGCCCAGGCCCATGGCGTCGCCCGCGATGCCGCCACCGCCGTTGGCCGAGCCTTCGGCGAACTTGGGGATGGCCTGCGCCGTCTGGTACTGCATGAACTTGCCCATGTCGTTGCCGACCATGCCCATGCCGATCTTCTGGTCGAGCACCTTCTGCAGCTCTTCGGGCAGCGAGACGTTCTGGACCGTGATGTTCTCGAGCTGGATGCCGATCTTGGCGAACTCGGGCTTGAGCTGGGTCGCGAGGGCGTTGGCGAACTCGATCTGGTTGGCCGCGAGGTCGAGGAAAGGCACGCCGCTGGAGGCGATCGCGGTGCTGATGTTCTGCAGCACCAGGCCGCGCAGCTGGCCGTCGAGGTCGGCCACGGTGTAGATGTCGCGCGTGCCCGAGATCTCGGTGTGGAACAGCTTGGCGTCGCCGACGCGGAAGCTGTAGTTGCCGAAGGCGCGCAGGCGCACCGCGCCGAAGTCCTTGTCGCGGATCGTGATCGGCTGGGGCGTGCCCCACTTCTGGTCGACCTGCTGGCGGGTGCTGAAGAAGTAGACGTCGCTCTTGAACGGGGACTCGAAGAGCTTGTCCCAGTTCTTCAGGTACGTGAGCACGGGCAGCGTCTGCGTCGTGAGCTTGTGCATGCCGGGACCGAAGACGTCGGCCACCTTGCCTTCGTTGACGAACACCGCCACCTGCGACTCGCGCACGGTGAGCGAGGCGCCGTTCTGGATTTCCATCTCCGCCATCGGGAAGCGCCAGGCCAGCGTGCCATCGCCAGTCTCGGTCCACTGGATGATGTCTATGAACTGCTTCTTGATGAAATCCATCAGTGCCATGGCGCCCCTCTCAGTCGTTGGAGTTGAATCGTCCGGATCATATAGCGCAGGGGCCCGCGCACGTGTGACGCGGGCGAGCGGGTTTTCGCACCGCCGTCAACGAGACCCTGGCCGGTCCAGGCGCTTTGCGAGCCGCCTCGGCCGAGGCCCGAGGTCTACAATCGCGCCCCCTACAACAGTGTCGCGGACGCGTCATTCCACGCGCCAGCGACAGCCGGAGCACGCAGTCATGTCCGATCTCTCCCCCCTGAGCCCCCCGTCGACGGCCGTGCCGAGCGTCGAAGACAAGCGCGCCGAGCTGCGCCGCGCCGCACTGGAGTACCACGAGCTCCCGGTCCCCGGCAAGGTGGCCATCGCCGCCACCAAGCAGATGGTCAACCAGCGCGACCTGGCGCTGGCCTACTCGCCCGGCGTCGCCGCCCCCTGCGAGGAAATCGTCAAGGACCCGGCCAACGCCTTCAAGTACACGGCGCGCGGCAACCTGGTGGCGGTGATCACCAACGGCACCGCGGTGCTGGGCCTGGGCGACATCGGCCCGCTGGCCTCCAAGCCGGTGATGGAAGGCAAGGGCGTGCTGTTCAAGAAGTTCGCCGGCGTCGACGTGTTCGACATCGAGATCGACGAGAAGGACCCCGCCAAGCTGGTGGACATCATCGCGTCGCTGGAGCCGACCTTCGGCGCCATCAACCTCGAGGACATCAAGGCCCCGGACTGCTTCTTCATCGAGCGCGAGCTGCGCAAGCGCATGAAGATCCCGGTGTTCCACGACGACCAGCACGGCACCGCCATCACGGTGGCGGCGGCGCTGCTCAACGGCCTGAAGGTCGCGGGCAAGGACATCGCCAAGGTCAAGCTGGTCACCTCGGGCGCGGGCGCCGCGGCGCTGGCCTGCCTGAACCTGCTGCTCAAGGTGGGCCTGCAGCGCGAGAACGTGTTCGTGACCGACCTGGCCGGCGTGGTCTACGAAGGCCGCACCGAGCTGATGGACGACGACAAGCGCCAGTACATGCAGAACACCACCGCGCGCACGCTGTCCGAGGTGATCGAGGGCGCGGACGTGTTCCTGGGCCTGTCGGCCGGCGGCGTGCTCAAGCCCGCGATGGTGGCCAAGATGGCGGCCCATCCGGTGATCTTCGCGCTGGCCAACCCCAACCCCGAGATCGCGCCCGAGGACGCCCACGCGGTGCGCGGCGACGTGATCATGGCCACCGGCCGCACCGACTACCCGAACCAGGTCAACAACGTCCTGTGCTTCCCGTACATCTTCCGCGGCGCGCTCGACTCGGGCGCGACCACGATCACCGACGAGATGGAGATCGCGGCGGTGCACGCCATCGCCGAGCTGGCGCAGGCCGAGCAGAGCGAGCGCGTGGCGGCGGCCTATGTGGGCGAGAAGCTGACCTTCGGCCCCGAGTACCTGATCCCCAAGCCCTTCGACCCGCGCCTGATGATGAAGATCGCGCCGGCCGTGGCCAAGGCGGCCGCCGAGAGCGGCGTGGCGATGCGCCCGATCACCGACCTCGACGCCTACCGCGACAAGCTGCAGAGCTTCGTCTATGCCTCGGGCACCGCGATGAAGCCGATCTTCGACGCCGCCAAGCGCGCGACCAAGAAGCGCGTGGCCTACGCCGAGGGCGAGGAAGAGCGCGTGCTGCGCGCGGCCCAGATCGTGGTCGACGAAGGCCTGGCCCGGCCCACGCTGATCGGCCGCCCGGCCATCATCGCCCAGCGCATCGAGAAGTTCGGCCTGCGGCTCAAGGAAGAACTCGACTACGACATCGTCAACGTCGAGCAGGACCACCGCTACCGCGATTTCTGGCAGACCTACCATCGCATGACCGAGCGCATGGGCACCACGGTGCAGACCGCCAAGATCGAGATGCGCCGCCGCCTGACGCTGATCGGCGCGATGCTGCTGCACAAGGGCGAGGTCGACGGCCTGATCTGCGGCACCTGGGGCACCACCGCGATCCACCTGCACCACATCGACCAGGTGATCGGCAAGCGCCCCGGCGGCTGCGCCAGCACGCCCCAGGACGTGCCGATCTACGCCTGCATGAACGGCCTGCTGCTGCCCGACCGCCAGGTGTTCCTGGTCGACACCCACGTCAACTACGACCCGACGCCCGAGGAACTGACCGAGATCACGACCATGGCGGCCGAGGAAATGATGCGTTTCGGCATCAAGCCCAAGGCCGCGCTGCTGTCGCATTCGAACTTCGGAAGCAGCAACCAGGCCAGCGCGATCAAGATGCGCCGCACGCTGGACCTGCTGCGCGTGCAGGCCCCGTGGCTCGAAGTCGACGGCGAAATGCACGGCGACGTGGCGCTCGACGGCAAGCAGCGCGCGGCCGTGATGCCGCACAGCGCGCTGTCGGGCAACGCCAACCTGCTGGTTTTCCCGAACCTCGACGCGGCCAACATTTCCTACAACCTGCTCAAGACCGCGGCCGGCGGCAACATCGCGATCGGCCCGGTGCTGCTCGGTGCGGCCAAACCTGTGCACATTCTCACGGCCAGCGCCACCGTGCGCCGCATCGTGAACATGACGGCCTTGACCGTGGCCGATGCCAACGCCGACCGTTAAGCACCACCGCGATAGCGGTCGCTAACTTCGCTGCCCCGCACCGGGGCCGGGCGCCTGCTCAAATATTGAGCAGGCGCTTGCTATTTGTGCATCCCTGGTGCACACTGGCAAGCTTGAATTCGCGGGTTAACCCCAAGGTTGACCCCCGTTTCGGCCCCCGCCCTTTTTGCTTGTGGCGCCCCATGGCGGCCGCTGTTCCATCCATGGCCTCGATCTCGTTGTCTGCGTCCCGATTCGCCCTCGCCGGCTTGCTGCTGGCCCTGCTGGCGACCGGCGCCGACGCCCACGATACCCGAGGCACGATGCCGCAGCAGTCGTCCCAGGCGTCGATCGCGCTGGGCGAGCTGCCGGCACAAGGCCAGCGTACCTACCAGGCCATCCTCAACGGTGGCCCCTTCAAGCACGACAAGGACGGCACGGTGTTCGGCAACCGCGAGCGCCTCCTGCCGTCCGAACGGCGCGGGCACTACCGCGAGTACACGGTCGACACGCCGGGCGCGCGCAACCGGGGCGCGCGGCGCATCGTGTGCGGCGGCCAGCCCGCGACGGCACCGACGGCGTGCTGGTACACGGCGGACCATTACGCGAGCTTTCGGCGGATTGCGCCATGAGCAGCAGCGGCAAAGAATTGAACTGGAGCGGCGCATCCCTGCGCCCCGAAGAAATGACGACGACGACGACGACAACCATGGAAAGACCTGCGGAGATGACCTTATCCCTTCGTGCCGTGCGGCCCAACATCGTGCAGTCGATTCGCGCCTTCCGCGTGAACGACCTGCAGGAGGCTGCGAACGCGGCGGGACAGCACTTTCTCTATGCCAATCTGGCCAACGCCCAGACCAAGCAGGACGTGCTCGACCTCATCGCGCAGCAATTCACCTTCCCCTCGCATTTCGGGAAGAACTTCGACGCGCTGTACGACTGCATGACCGATCCCTTGCATAAATCGGGCCCGCAGCCCGGTTTCGTCATCGTGCTCGAACAGATCCCGGCCAACGCCAAGTTCGACAAGGAAGCGCGCGAGCAGCTGCTCGACATCTTCCGCGACGCCTCGGACTACTGGGGTGACCGCAAGATCCCGTTCCGCTGCTTCTATTCTTTTCTGTAGCCCGTTCTGCACACACCAGCCAAGCAGAACGGGCTGTCGAGGCTCCTGAAGGAAGCACGCCGATCGCCGCCGACATCGAAGTCGCGCCGGTCGATCCCACCGCCGAGAAAATGCCGACCGACAAGCTGGTCGACGTCTCGCCGCTGGCCCTGCGCATGAGCAGCCCCTTCAACGCAGGGTACTGGCTGGCAGCCGCCTGAGCGCCAGCGTCCCGCGACCATGAAGAAAGCCCGTCGACGACGGGCTTTTTCTTGGGCGCTCTCGGCCCCAGTTCAGGGCGGCACGGCCTGGGCCAGCGCCACGTACTCGGCCACCGGCACCTCCTCGGCGCGGCGCTGCACGTCGAAGCTGCCGCCGAAGCCGTGCGCCTCGAGCCAGCGGCCCAATGTGTTGCGCAGGATCTTGCGGCGCTGGCTGAAGGCCACCTGCACGATCTCGCCCAGGCGGGCCGCGTCGACCGCCGGCGGCTGCGCCAGCGGCACCATGCGCACCACCGCGCTGTCCACGCGCGGCGGCGGCTCGAAGCTCTCGGGCGGCACGAACAGGAAGTTCTCCATCGCGTAGCGCCACTGCAGCATCACGCTCAGGCGGCTGTAGTCGGAGGTGGCGGGCCTGGCCACCATGCGGTCGATGACTTCCTTCTGCAGCATGAAATGCTGGTCGGCGATCAGGTGGGCGAAGCCCAGCAGGTGGAACAGGATCGGCGTGGAGATGTTGTAGGGCAGGTTGCCCACCACGCGCAGCGGCTTGTGCTCGGGGCCGGCCAGGCGCGCGGCCAGCGCGGCGAAGTCGACCTTGAGCACGTCGGACTCGATCACCTCGAGCTGGCCGTGCCCGCGCAGGCGGGCCGCCAGGTCGCGGTCGAGCTCGATCACCGTCAGGTGGCCGAGCCGCTCGACCAGCGGCTGCGTGAGCGCCGCCAGGCCCGGGCCGATCTCGACCATCGCGTCGCCGGGCTGCGGCGCGATGCCGTCCACGATCGCGTCGATGATGCCGCCGTCGGACAGGAAATGCTGGCCGAAGCGCTTGCGCGCGATGTGCTGCGCCATCAGACCGGCGGCTCGCGGAATTCGACGTAGGCGCGGGTGCGCACTTCCTGCACCCAGGTCTCGAAGGCTTCGTCCATCTTCTTCTCGCGCAGCACGGCGCGCGCGGCTTCGCGCTGCTCGGTCTGGCTGAGCTTGGCTTCGCGCCGGGCGACGGCCTGGATCAGGTGGACGCCGAAACGCGTGACCACCGGATCGCTGATCTGGCCCGGCGCGAGCCGGTCCAGCGCTTCCTCGAACTCGGGCACGAACTGGCCGGGCCGCGCCCAGCCCAGGTCGCCGCCGTCCTTGGCGCTGCCGTCCTGCGAATTGTCGCGGGCCAGCGAGGCGAAGTCGGCCGTGCCGGCCTGCACGCGGCGCTTGAATTCGGCCAGCTGCTCGATCGCCTGCGCGGTGCTGCGCTGCGGGTCGTTGCGCAGCAGGATGTGGCGGGTGTGGGTCTGGGTGACCACGCCTTCGGCCGCACCGGCCTGGCCCTTGGCCAGCACCTTGATCACGTGGAAGCCCGCGCCCGAACGCACCGGGCCGACGATGCCGTTGACCGGCGTGGTCTGCGTGGCTTCGACGAACAGCGGCGGATAGCGGTCGGCGCTGCGCAGGCCCAGCGAGCCGCCGTTGGCACGGTCGGGCGAGTCGGAGTTCTCGCGCGCCAGCTTGGCGAAGTCCTCGCCGGCACGCGCCCGGTCGGCCACGCCCTGGGCCTTCTTCTGCAGCGCCGCGATCTGGGCTTCGCTCGAATCCTCGGGCACGGTGACGAGCACGTGCGCCAGGTTGATTTCCGGCGCGGCCGCGGCATTGCCGCTGCGCTGGTCCTGGATGAACTGGTCGACTTCGGAGTCGCTGATCTTGACGCGGGCGTTGACCTCGCGCTCGCGCAGGCGGGTCAGCAGCAGCTGGTCGCGCAGGTCGCTGCGGAACTCCTGGCGCGTGATGCCTTCGGAATCGAGGCGCCGGTACAGCTCTTCCTGAGGGACCTGGTTCTGGCGCGCCACCAGTTGCTCGGCCTGGTCCACCGCCTGGTCGTCGACCTTGAGGCCGCTCTCCTTGGCCAGTTGCAGCTGCGCGCGCTCGACCACGATGCGTTCCAGCACCAGGCGGTTGAGTTCGGCGCGCGGCACGCGCTGGGCCTCGGGGTTCTCGCGCAGGATCCGGGTCACGCGCTTCTGGACTTCGGTGTTGGTCACGGGCTCGGAATTGACCAGCGCCACGATGTACTCGGCCGCGCGCTGGCCGGTCGGCGCGGGCTGCGCCGCGGTGCTGCGCGGCACCTGGGCCGGCGCCGTGACGCGGGCGCCGCCGCGCATGATGTCGGTGATGCCCGTGCCGCCGCCGGGACGCATGCCCAGTCCCTGCGCATGCACGCCCGACGTGGCGGCCAGCAACGCGAGGCAAGCCAGGGTGAGGGTGGAGCGGGAAGATTTCATGGTCACAGGGTTCAGTCGTAATTGGTGAAGCGGCTCGGCGTCTCGCCGGGCACGCGCAGGGGCTGGTAACGCTGGATGTTCTTGGCCAGTGCGGTCATCGGGTTGGAGCCCACGCCCACGCTGGCGAAGCCCACGAACTCGATCTGGAACATGATCCGCGTGTTGGCTGTGACCTGTCCCGTGGTCAGACGTTCCAGCACCACGCGCCCGATCCAGCAGCATCCGTCATATTCCACACCGACGACGCCGTCGGTGAGCTGCCGGTCCTTGAGGCTGTAGTTCAGGCGGCCGACCGCATACCAGCGCCCGCCTCCCTCGCCACGGCCCTTGCCCAGGTCCTTGCCCTTGTCGCCCCAGAGGTCGTTGAGCGGCCATTGCCAGCCCACGTCGATCGACTTGCTGCCGTCCTGCACCAGCGGCGTGCTGTCGGCCTGGTAGCGCAGGGCCGCATTGATGGTGCGGTATGCGCCCGGGCTGTAGCGCGCGCTCAGCGTGCTGCGCACCGAGCGCCCCTCGTCGGGGTTGTACTGGATCGTGGTGTCCATGCTCCACTTCGGCGTCCAGTTGATCTGCGCGCCCAGCAGCACGTCGCTCAGCCGGTCGGTCGCAGGCAGGACGCCCGGCAGCGTGACACGCTGATCGGCGAAACGGAAGCGCTGCGCGATGCCGAAGCGCGCGGCCTCGGCCCCGGTGTCGGGGTCGATCAGCCGCGTGCTCACGCCGGCCGTCAGCAGGTTGCTGTCGGAGATGCGGTCGTTGCCGGAGAACGCGTTCTCGGTGTAGATGGTCGCGAAGTTGAAGTCGTTGGCCGCGGTGTCGTAGATCGGCAGCTGGCTCTGGTCGCGGTAGGGCGTGTTCACGTAGAACAGGCGCGGCTCCAGCGTCTGGCGGAAGGCCCGGCCGAAGAAGCTCGCGTCGCGCTCGAACACCAGGCCGCTGTCGAGGCTGAAGGTGGGCACCGTGCGGCTCGCCGAGCTGGCGCCATTGGCCAGCGGCGTGTCGAACTGGTAGGAGGTCGCATGCAGCTGCAGCTTCGGGATCACGAAGCTCGAGGGCGTGATCCACGGCCGGCTGATCTGCACCGAGCCGAACACCCGCTCGCCGTTGGGCTGCAGCAGGCCGTTGAGCAGCGGGGCGTACTGCGAATCGGCGCGGAACCGCGTGTAGTCGAGCGAGGTCGTGACGTCGAAGCCGCCCCAGTCGTACTGCGTGTTGTTGGCCGTGATCTGCGGCATGCGGTCGTAGGGCGGCGTGATCGGCGACAGCGAGTACTGCAGCGTCTGGTAGGACAGCGCGCGCACCTGGCCGCTCCAGTCGCCCTTGCTCCAGTTGACCGCGGCCTCGCTGTCGAGCAGCCGCGAGGTCAGCGTCGGGGTGCGCGAGAAGTCGCGCCAGTAGTCGTTGTCGCTGACCCGGTTCAGGCGCAGCGTCGCCGAGAGCGAATCCAGGCCGAAGGGCTTGGGATCGAAGGTCTGGCGGTGCGTGGTCCAGATGCCCCAGCGGTCGCGGTCGCGCAGCGAATCGGCGGGCATGTAGTCGACGCGCGCCGTGCCGCTGTAGCTGTTCTCGAGGTAGCGGAACTCGCTGCCGATGTTGATGCCGCGCTTGCCCATCAGCGTGGGGTAGAGCGTGGCGTCGCGGTTGGGTGCGATGTTCCAGTAGTAGGGCAGCAGCACCTCGGCGCCGTTGACGCTGCCCACGCCGAACACCGGCGGCAGCAGGCCGCTCTGGCGCTGGTTGTTGAGCGGGAAGGTCATCGACGGCAGCGCCGGCGTGGTGATGCCCATGAAGGTCATGCGCGCGTCGGTGGCGGTGCCGAGGTTCTCCTCGGTGTCGGTGGTCAGCGTGGCGGCCGACAGGATCCAGGCCGGCATCCAGCCGGGATAGTCCTCGCGCCGGCAGGTGGTGTAGGTGGCCTGCCGGGCCACCGAGACGCTGGAATCGACGAAGTCGATGCGCTGCGCATCGCCGTGGCCGCCGGTCGCGAGAAACTGGTAGCGCACGTTGTTGAAGAAGCCCTCGAAGGTCTCGAGCTTGAGCTGGAGCTCGGGGCCGTCGTAGGTGTTGCCGGCCTGGTTCACGTGCACGTTGCCGCGTGCCTTGGCCAGGTCGTCGGGTTGGTAGTACTCGAGCCGATCGGCGCGGATCACGGTGTCGCCGCGGCGGATCGAGGCATGGCCTTCGATCACGGTCTCCAGGTCGGGGCGCCCGGAGATCTGGTCGCCTTCGATCAGGTTCGGGCGCAGCCCGCGCTCGGTGTTGGGAATGGTCTCGACCAGCTGCGGCGTGCGCTGCAGCACCAGCGGTGCCTCGAGCCAGTTGTCCTGCGCCCAGGCGCCTTGCGCCTGCCACAGGGCCAGGGTCAGCAGGGCCAGGGGCAGCGGCGGGCGGCGCGCCGGACTCATTCGCGGCCTCCCACCGGCGACCGGGCGAGGCCCGGGACCCGTGCGGCGGACGGCAAGGGCACGGCGTGCCGGGCACGGTGGCGTTTCATTTCGGACATGGGCAGGGAAGTCAGCAATCGTCGAAAGAGCGTCGGCCAGAGGAAGAGCGGGACCCCGAGGGGGGCAGCTGCCGTGGGGTCCGCCGGGCGCGGATTTGTAGAATCGATTATCCATGACCGCATCCCCGCTTCCGTCCGTTGACGCCGCCTCCCCCCTCCATTGGGACGACCCGGACCGCGCCGCGGCCTTCGCCGCCTGGCTCGCGCGCATCGCGCCCGCGCACGGGCTGAAGCCGGACACGGTCCGGCTGGCCTCGGCCGACGCCAGTTTCCGGCGCTACTTCCGCATCGACGCCACCGATGGCGCCGCCCCATCGCGCATCGTGATGGACGCCCCGCCCGCCAAGGAGGACAGCGCGCCCTTCGTGCACATCGCCGGCCTGCTGCACGCGGCCGGCGTGAAGGCGCCCGAGGTGCTCGAATGGGACCCGTCCGCGGGCTTCATGCTGCTGAACGACCTGGGCCGCCAGACCATGCTGGACGTGCTCGACCCGGCCAAGCCCGACGCCAGCCGGCCGCTCTATGCCCAGGCCATCGACGCGCTGATCGCCTGGCAGCTGGCCTCGAAGCCCGGCGTGCTGCCGCCCTACGACCGGGCCCTGCTCGAGCGTGAACTGGCGCTGTTCCCCGAGTGGTACGTGCGACGGCACCGCGGCGTGACGATCGAGGGCAAGCTGCAGGAGCGGCTCGAGCGCAGCTTCAGGGCCATCGTCGAGAACAACCTCGCGTCGCCCAGCGTCTACGTGCACCGCGACTTCATGCCGCGCAACCTGATGATCTCCGGCGGCCCCCAGGACCCGCTGGGCGTGCTCGACTTCCAGGACGCGGTCTACGGCCCCATCACCTACGACATCGCCAGCCTGATGCGCGATGCCTTCCTGAGCTGGGACGAGGACTTCGTGCTCGACATCACGGTGCGCTACTGGCAGCAGGCGCGCAAGGCCGGGCTGCCGGTGGACGAGGACTTCGGCGCCTTCTACCAGGCGGTCGAGTGGATGGGCCTGCAGCGCCATCTCAAGGTGGCCGGCATCTTCGCGCGGCTCACGCTGCGCGACGGCAAGCCCCGCTACCTGGCCGACACGCCTCGTTTCATCGCTTACATCCGCGCCACCGCCAGCCGCTACACCCAGCTCACGCCGCTGCTGCGCGCCCTCGACGAGATCGAAGGCACGCAGGCGGCGGTGGGCTTCGCCTACGGCCGGGTCTGAGGTGGCGCGCTTCCATTGCGCCGTGGCGCTGGGCGCCGGCACCACGCTCTCGCTGCCGCCCGGCGCGGCGCGCCATGTGCAGGTGCTGCGGCTGCAGCCCGGCGATGCGCTCACGCTGTTCGACGGCCGGGGCGGCGAGTACGCGGCCACGGTCGAGCGCATGGGCCGCAGCGAAGTCACGGTGAACGTCGGCGTGCACGATCCGGTCGAGCGCGAAGCCGCCACCGCGGTGCATCTCGCGCCGGGCATGCCGGCCAACGACCGCATGGACTGGCTGGTCGAGAAGGCGACCGAACTCGGCGTCGCGAGCATCCAGCCGCTGGTCACCGCGCACGGCGTGCTGCGCCTGAGCGCCGAGCGCGCCGAGAAGAAGCGCGCGCACTGGGAAGCGATCGCGATCGCGGCCTGCGAGCAGTGCGGCCGCAACCGCGTGCCGGTGATCCATCCGGTGCGCAGCTTCGCCGACTGGGTCGCGGCGGCGGCCGACGACGGCGCGCGGCGCGCCGTGCTCAGCCTGGTGCCCGGCACCCGGCCGCTGGCCGAGCTCGCGCACGAACACGCGGCCTCGGCCTGGCGCATCCTGAGCGGGCCCGAGGGCGGCCTGAGCAGCACCGAGGAAGCGCGCGCGCTGGACAGCGGCTTCCTTCCCGCCCGGCTCGGCCCGCGCGTGCTGCGCGCCGAGACCGCCGCGCTGGCCGCACTGACGCTCCTGGGCGGCGCATGAGCGGCGCGCTGCGAAGCGGGTCGTTTCGCAGCAAGTGCCGGGCCGCCGGGGCCGCGTCGATCTGGCTCGCGGGGCTCTGCGTCGCCGCCGCGGCGCAGGCGCAGTACCTGCATTCCCGCAGCGCCGCGCCGGCGCCGGTGCGGCCCGAGGTCGACCGCGCCTACGTCCAGCTGATGGCTTCGCCGACGGTGCAGCGGCTGCTCGACGCGGTGCGCGACGACCATCCGCGCGCCACGGTCGACCTGCGGCGGCTGACCGAGATCGAGGCGCCGCCGTTCAAGGAGCAGCCCCGGGCCGAGGCCTTCCTGGCGCGCCTCCAGGCGCTGGGCCTCGCCGACACCCGCATCGACGCCGAAGGCAATGTGCTGGGCCTGCGCAAGGGCCGCGGCAGGGGGCCCACGCTGCTGGTCTCGGCCCACCTCGACACGGTGTTCCCGGCCGGCACCGACGTCACGATCAAGGAACGCGACGGCCGGCTCTACGCGCCCGGCATCTCGGACAACACGCGCGGCCTCGCGGTGCTGCTGTCGTGGCTGCGCGTGCTCAACGAGCAGAAGATCCAGACCGAGGGCGACCTGCTGTTCGCGGCCAATGTCGGCGAGGAAGAGCTCGGCAACCTGCGCGGCATGAAGCACATCTTCGCCGAGCACCCGGAGATCGACGGCATGGTGGCGCTCGAGCCCGCGCCCGACGACAGCGTGCTGATCTTCGGCACCGCGAGCCGGCGCTACGAAGTGACTTTCGAGGGCCCGGGCGGCCACAGCTTCGGCGCCTTCGGCCGCGTGCCGAGCGCGATCCACGGCATGGGCCGCGCGATCGCCAAGATCGCCGACCTCAAGACGCCGCGCTTTCCGCGCACCACCTTCACCGTGGGCACGGTCAGCGGCGGCACCTCGGTCAACACCATCGCGCCGCAGGCCCGCATGGCGATCGACATCCGCTCCGACGCGAACGGGCCGCTGCTGGCCACCGAGAAGAAGATCTTCGCCGCCATCGATGCCGCGGTGCGCGAGGAGAACCACCGCTGGGGCGTGGACACGCTGCGCGTCTCGAGCCGCCTGATCGGCGACCGGCCGGGCGGCCGCACGCCGTCGGACGCGCCGATCGTCGAGGCCGCGGTGCGCGCCAACACCGCCTTCGGCCGCCGCACCGTGTTCCGCGGCGGCAGCACCGACGCCAACGTGCCGATGTCGCTGGGCATCCCGGCGATCGTGGTGGGCGGGGGCGGGCTGACCGGCGGCTTCCACGCGCTGGACGAATGGATCGACCTGCACGAGGCCTGGCGCGGCGCGCAGAACTCGCTGCTCACGGTGCTGGGCCTGGTCGGCGTGCAGGGCGTGAGCGCCCCCTTGCTGGCCAAACGCCTGCCGCCGTGAAGGAATTTCGCACGGGAAGCCCGATCGCCTGACTACGATCTGTTTCATTCTGCGCAGCGGCCGAGCACAATCGCTGCGGTACTGTCACACAACAGAAACTTCAAGGAAAAACCATGGGATTGCTCGACTCGGTACTCGGTCAGGTGCTCGGCGGCGCGGCGCAGAAGTCCGGCGGACTCGGCGATGCGGGCGGGCTGGCCGACGCACTCGGCGGGCTGCTGGCGAACAACGGACAGCAGGGCGGGCTGGGAGGCCTGGTCTCGAAGTTCGAGCAGGCCGGGCTGGGCGACGTCATCGGCTCCTGGATCGGCAAGGGCGACAACGCGCCGGTGTCGGGCGGGCAGCTGAACCAGGTGCTGGGCAGCGACGTGGTCTCGGCCATCGCCGGCAAGCTGGGCATCAACGCCGCCATGCTGCTGCCGATGCTGGCCACGATGCTGCCTTCGCTGATCGACCAGCTGACGCCGCACGGCAAGATTCCCGACGAGGGACTGAACACCAACGAAGACCTGCTGTCTTCGCTGAGTGGTCTGCTGCAGAAGCGCTGAGACGCGTCCGCGGCTTCGGCAGGGCGCCCCTTTCGGGGCGCTTTTTTTTGGCCTCAGGCGGGCTCGGCCTGCGCAGCTTTGTGCGCCACCGGCAGCGCCGCGATCACCTCGGCCACCGCGGCCGTGAGCTTCTTCGCGTAGGGCACGTGCAGGAACTCGTTGGGGCCGTGGGCGTTGCTCTTGGGGCCGAGCACGCCGCAGACCATCATCTGCGCGGTCGGGAAGCCCGCGCTCAGCATGTTCATCAGCGGGATCGTGCCGCCCTGGCCGATGTAGCCGCAGGGCGCGCCGAAGTGCGCGCGCGAGGCGGTGTGCAGCGCCTGCTCGAACCAGGGCGTGATCTCGGGCGCGTTCCAGCCAGTGGCGCCGCCGCCGCCGTCGAAGGTGACCTTGGCCTGGTAGGGCGCGTTGTCTTCCAGCAGGGCCTTGAGCTCCTGCACCGCCTTTTCGGCATCCACCAGCGGCGGCAGCCGCAGCGAGAGCTTGAAGGCGGTGTAGGGCCGCAGCACGTTGCCCGCGTCCTTGGGCGCGGGGAAGCCCTCGGCGCCGACCACCGACAGCGCGGGCCGCCAGGTGCGGTTGAGCAGCGCCTCGACCGGGTCGCTGGTGGTGGGCAGCGTGAAGGTGCTCGAGCCGCCGCAGTCGGCATGGGCCCAGGGGAAGCGCTTGAACAGTTCGTCGCCGAGGATGGCGGCCGTGGCCTGGGCCTGCGCCAGGCGGTCGGGCGGCACTTCGCAATGGAAGCTGGCCGGCAGCAGGCGGCCGGTGGCGCTGTCCTCGAGCCGGTCGAGCACCTGCCGCATGATGCGGAAGCTCGAGGGCACCAGGCCCGAGGCGTCGCCCGAGTGGATGCCTTCGGTCAGCACCTCGACCTTGAGCGTGCCGCCCGCCAGGCCACGCAGCGAGGTCGTGAGCCAGAGCTGGTCGTAGTTGCCGGCGCCGGAATCCAGGCAGATCACCAGTTCGACCTCGCCGAGCCGGGGCCGCAGCGCATTGACGTAGGGCAGCAGGTCGTAGGAGCCGCTTTCCTCGCAGGTCTCGATCAGGCCGACGATGCGCGGGTGTGCGGCACCCTGGCTCTTGAGCGCCTGCAGCGCCGCCACGCTGGCATAGACCGCGTAGCCGTCGTCGGCGCCACCGCGGCCGTAGAGCAGGCCGTTCTCGTACTTGGGCGTCCAGGGGCCGAGGTCGTTGCGCCAGCCGGTGAACTCGGGCTGCTTGTCGAGGTGGCCGTACATCAGCACGGTTTCCTTCATGTCGGTGCCGCTGGCCGGCACTTCGAAGAACAGCACCGGCGTGCGGCCTTCGAGGCGCACGATCTCGAGCTTCAGGCCCTCGATCTTCTGCGCCTCGACCCAGGTCGCGGCATTGCGCAGCACGGTCTCCAGGTGGCCGTTGGCCGACCAGTCCTTGTCGAAGCCCGGCGACTTGGACGGGATCGCGATGTAGTCGCTGAGCTGGCGCAGGATGTCGGTGTCCCACTTGGCGGAGACCTCGGACAGGGCACGGTCGGCGTCGAGCAGGCCGGCGGGCATTTCACGGTGCAGGGGGGCGTTCATGGGGGGTCTCCGCGCAAAGGGATCGTCGGGGGAAAAAAGCATTTTGCACCTGCGGCCCCGCCGCGTAGAGTGCGCAGTCCCAAACCCGACAAGTCGGAAGGAACGCGATGAGCAGCAGCAAGGTGACGCCCGGCATCCGCGTGGGCATCGGTGGGTGGACCTTCGAACCCTGGCGCGACAACTTCTACCCGGCCGACCTGCCGCAGAAGCAGGAGCTGCACTACGCCAGCCGGCAGGTCACGGCGATCGAGGTCAACGGCACCTACTACAGCACGATGAAGCCGGAGAGCTTCCGCAAGTGGCACGACGAGACGCCCGAGGATTTCGTGTTCTCGCTCAAGGCCTCGCGCTTCGCCACCAACCGCAAGCTGCTGGCCGGCGCGGGCGAATCGATCACGCGCTTCGTCGAGAGCGGCATCGGTGAATTGAAAAACAAGCTGGGGCCCATCGTCTGGCAGTTCATGCCGACCAAGGCCTTCGAGGCCGAGGACTTCGCGGCCTTCCTGGCGCTGCTGCCGAAGAAGGAGGGCAGCCGCGCGCTGCGCCACGTGATGGACGTGCGGCACGAGAGCTTCATGACGCCCGACTACCTGGCGCTGGCGCGCCGGCACGGCGTGGCGACGGTGTTCACCGACTCGCCGAAGTTTCCGTCCTTCGCCAACCTCACGGCCGACTTCGCCTATGCGCGGCTCATGAACAGCGACGCCAAGCTCAAGAACGGCTATGCGCCCAAGGCGCTGGCGGCCTGGGCCGGCCATGCGCAGCACTGGGCCGAGGGCGGCACGCCCGCCGGGCTGCCGCGCGTGGACGGCGTCGACGACGTGGCGGCCAAGACACGCGAGGTGTTCGTCTTCTTCATCAACGGCGCCAAAGAAAAAGCACCCGCCGCGGCGGGTGCCTTGCTGGCAAAACTGCGGGGCTGAGCCCGCATCGCATCAAGCCGCCTGCAGGCCGGGCTTCTTGCTTTCGCTGGTGCCGAAGCTGATCTCGCCCGACAGCTGGCCGCCTTCCTCGATCACGATCTTGCCGTAGCGGATCTTGCCCGTGACCTTGCCGGTCGAGTGGATCACGAGCTTCTCGCGCACCGTGAGGTTGCCGTCGAACACGCCGCGGATCTCCGCGATGTCGATCTCGGCCGAGCCCTTGAACTCGCCCTGTTCGGAGATCTGGATCACGCGCGAGTCCATGGTGGCCTCGACCATGCCTTCGACCACGAGCGTGTCGCAGTCGGTGATCTCCACGCCCTTGAGCTTGATGTTCGGGCCGACGGTGAGCTTGCTGCCGCCTTCCTTGACCGCGGGTGCGGCTGCGGCGGCGCTGGCGGCGCCGGTGGTGAGGGAGGAGGGATTGACGGGTGTGCCTGCGAGGTTGGTGCCGGCGCCGACGAGCGGTGCGGGACGGGAATTGAAGTTGTCGGTGTCGCGGTCACGCTTGCCGAAGAAGGGGGACTGTGAAGCCAAGACTTACTCCTCTGGGAAACGGCCTATCGTAAGAAGCATGTGGACGCTGGTGGCACTTCTTTGAGAAAGATTGGTAACCAATCCATTCCCAGCCATTCACTTGTGAACTTTTGAATTGAGTGGCGCGCCTGCATCCGGCCACAGGCACAGCCGCCACAATGCCTGCGATTCCACCGAACACCAAGCCATGCCCCCAAAGCCCTTGCCCAGCGGCAGCACAACGCACCTTCCCCCCGGCGACGAGCTGCGCTTCGGCAAACCCACGCACGGCTGGCGCCTTCGCCTCTACTCGGTGATCTTCGAGTCGGAGACCCGTGCCGGCCGCGCCTTCGACCTGCTGCTGATCGCGGTGATCCTGTTCAGCGTGCTGGTGGTGATGCTCGACAGCGTGCAGCCGATCCGCGCGCGCTGGGGCGAGGTGTTCGGTGTCTTCGAATGGATCTTCACCATCGTCTTCACGCTCGAGTACATCGCGCGGCTCGCCTGCCTGGGCCGGCCGCTGCGCTACGCGCGCAGCTTCTACGGCGTGATCGACCTGCTGGCGCTGCTGCCCACCTACCTCGCGATCCTGGTGCCGGGGCTGTCGGTGCTGATCGACGTGCGCATCCTGCGGCTGCTGCGCGTGTTCCGCATCTTCAAGATGTCGCGCTATGCGGCCGAGTACCGCGCGCTGGTCACGGCGCTGGCGGCCAGCCGGCGCAAGATCATGGTCTTCGTCGGCTTCGTCTTCATGGTGGTGCTGGTGCTGGGCACGCTGATGTACGTGGTCGAAGGGCCGCAGCACGGCTTCACCAGCATCCCGGTGGCGATCTACTGGGCCATCTCGACCATGACCACGGTGGGCTTCGGCGACCTGGTGCCCAAGACCGACATCGGCCGCGCGATCGCCTCGCTGATGATGCTGCTGGGCTGGGGCGTGCTGGCGGTGCCCACCGGCATCGTGTCGGCGGAGATGGTGCGGCACGGGCGCGACGCGACGCCCGAAGGCTTCATGGGCCGCGGCCTGCTCGGCGGCATGCCGCCCTGCGCCGGCTGCGGCGCCGAGGGCCATGCGGCCGATGCACGTTTCTGCCGCCGCTGCGGCAGCGCCTTGGGTTGAGGCGCCTCAGACCTCGCGCCAGTCGGCGCGGCCCTGCGTGAGATCGTCGATGCGCCGCATCAGCGCGGGCGCATCGGACTCGACCACGCTGAACTGCAGCGCGACCAGCGTGCCGTGCGCGACCGTCCCCAGCGTGGCGCCGGCCGCGGCCAGTTCGCGCCGCAGCGCGCCTTCCAGTGCATAGGGCACGGCACAGCAGCAGGCGCGCAGGCGTTGCAACGGCAGCTTGGCCGCGCCCACCAGGGCCTGCGCGACGGCGTCGGTGTAGGCCCGCACCAGGCCGCCCGCGCCCAGCTTCACGCCGCCGAAGTAGCGCACCACGGTGGCGAGCACGCCTTCGAGTTCCTGGTGGCGCAGCACCTCCAGCATGGGGCGGCCGGCGGTGCCGCCCGGTTCGCCGTCGTCGTTGGCGGCCGACTGGCCGCCGGCCATCAGCGCCCAGCAGACATGGGCCGCGCCCGGATGCTGCGCGCGCAGCGCGGCCACGACCTGCAGCGCGGCCTCGCGGTCGGCCACCGGCTGCACGCAGCCGATGAAGCGGCTCTTCTTGATCGAGAGCTCGCTGTGCACCGCGCCGGCCAGCGTCTGCGCCACGGCCTCAGGCGCGTTCGAACTTGAAGACGGCGGTGCTGGCGCGCGCGTTGGGCAGCCAGCGCACCTCGCGGTCCTGCTGCAGGCCGAAGGCATCGAGCACGCGCAGCCGGTTCTTCTGCGCCAGCACCTCGAAGTCCTTGAAGGTGCCGACCCGGATGTTGGGCGTGTCGTACCACTGGTAGGGCAGCCGGCGCGTCACCGGCATGCGGCCGCGCGCGATGCTCAGGCGG
>Ga0182008_10000262_pt1 | contig 41194 bp, 42 predicted proteins | sample Sormic07211129_1_FD_120482 | JGI IMG/M metagenome (GOLD analysis project Ga0182008, IMG submission 120482) | Rhizosphere microbial communities from Sorghum bicolor, Mead, Nebraska, USA - 072115-129_1 metaG | ecosystem: Host-associated > Plants > Roots > Rhizosphere | place: USA: Nebraska...
ACCGGACTCCCACAAGGTTTAGTCCTGACCGGTCTACCCGATGCTGTGTGGGAGCCGCTTCAGCGGCGATGCTTTGCCGGCGATACCCTCAATACCCTCAGCCCAGCTTCCGCGCCTGCTCTCGCATCGCATCGGCCTGACGGGTCCAGTCGGCGATGCGCTGGCGCTCCTGCTCGACGACTTCCACCGGGGCATTGGCGACGAAGTTGGCGTTGCCCAGCTTGGCTTCGCACTTCTTGATCTCGCTTTCCACGCGGGCGATTTCCTTGGCGAGACGCGTCTTCTCCGCGCCCACGTCGATCAATCCTTCCAGCGGGATCAGCACCCGCATGCCGCCGACCACGGCGACCGCCGCGGCGGGTTCTTCACCCGCCACCCACACCGGCGACTCGACCCGTCCCAGGAAGGCGACCTGCGCCGCGAACTTCGCCGCGCGCTCGCGATCCGTCGCATTGCCATCGGCGAACAGCAGCGGGATGGTCTTGCCCGGGGCGATGTTCATTTCCGCACGGATGCGGCGGACGCCGGTGAGCACGTCCTTGACCCATTCGATCTCAGCGGTGGCCGTATCGTCGCCTTCCACGTCCGAGGCTTCCGGATAGGGCCGCAGCATGATCGTCTCGCCTTCGATGCGAAGCAGCGGGCGCACGTGTTGCCAGATTTCCTCGGTGACGAAGGGAATCAGCGGATGCAGCGCGCGCAGCAGCGTCTCGAGCACGTGCACGAGCGTGTATCGCGTGGACGCCACGGCGGCGGCATCGCCACTGTTGAGGGCGGGCTTGGACAGTTCCAGGAACCAGTCGCAGAACTCGTTCCAGGTGAACTCGTACAAGGCCTGCGCGGCGAGGTCGAAACGATAGAGCGCGAGTTGTTCCTTCACCGTCGCCAGCGTGTCGCGCAGGCGGGTGAGGATCCAGCGCTCGGCTTCGGTCGACGGCTTCGTCGGCGAGATCGCTTCATCGCCGAGGTTCATCAGCACGAAGCGCGACGCGTTCCACAGCTTGTTGACGAAGGCCTTGTAGCCACCGCAACGTTCCAGGTCGAACTTGATGTCGCGGCCGTGCGTGGCGAGCGAGGCGAAGGTGAAGCGCAGCGCGTCGGCACCGAAGGCGGGGATGCCCTCGGCGAACTCCTTGCGCGTGGACTTCTCGATCTTCTCGGCCATCTTCGGCTGCATCAGCCCACGCGTGCGCTTGGCGAGCAGTTCGTCGAGGGTGATGCCGTCGATGAGATCGAGCGGGTCGAGCACGTTGCCCTTCGACTTGGACATCTTCTGGCCGTCCTTGTCGCGGATGAGGCCCGTGACGTAGACGTCCTTGAACGGGACCTCGCCCGTGAAGTGGTCGGTGAGCATGATCATGCGCGCGACCCAGAAGAAGATGATGTCGAAGCCGGTCACCAGCACGCTCGACGGCAGGTAGCGGTCGAAGCCCAACTCGGCCTGGCGCTGCGGGTTCGGCCAGCCGAGCGTGGAGTGGCTCCACAAGCCAGACGAGAACCATGTTTCGAGCACGTCGTCGTCGCGGCGCAGCGCGCCGGTATAACCCTGTGCGGTGGCCCTGGCGGCAGCCTCTTCTTCGTTCCGAGCGACGATCACGCCGCCGTTGTCGGTGTACCACGCCGGGATGCGATGGCCCCAGGTCAGCTGGCGGCTGATGCACCAGTCCTGGATGTTGGCCAGCCAGTGGCGGTAGGTGCTGATCCAGTTCTCGGGCACGAACTTCACGTGGCCTTGTTCGACCAGTTCCAGTCCGCGCGCGGCGAGCGTGTCCATTTTCACGAACCACTGCCAGGTGAGGTACGGCTCGATCACCTGGCCGCTGCGATCGCCACGCGGCACCTGCAGCTTGTGCTTCTTCGTCTCCACCAGGAGGTCTTCGGCCTCCAGGTCGGCGAGCACGGCCTTGCGCGCGACGTAGCGATCCATGCCGCGGTATTTTTCCGGCGCGGCGTCGTTGATCCTCGCATCGTCGGTGAGGATGTTGATCATCGGCAGGTTGTGGCGCTGGCCGATGGCATAGTCGTTGAAGTCGTGCGCGGGCGTGATCTTCACGCAGCCGGTACCGAAGTCCTTCTCGACGTAATCGTCGGCGATGATCGGGATCTGCCGGTTCGACAGCGGCAGCGCGAGCATGCGCCCGACCAGGTGCGCATAGCGTTCGTCTTCCGGATGCACGGCCACGGCGACGTCGCCCAGCATGGTTTCCGGGCGCGTGGTGGCGACGACGAGTTCGCCCGAGCCGTCGGCGAGCGGGTAGCGGATCGACCACAACGAACCGTCTTCTTCTTCGCTGACCACTTCGAGGTCGGAGATCGCCGTCTTCAGCACCGGGTCCCAGTTGACCAGCTTCTGTCCGCGATAGATCAGGCCTTCCTCGGAAAGCCGCACGAAGGTCTCGATCACCGCCTCGGACATACCCTCGTCCATGGTGAAGCGCTCGCGCGTCCAGTCGCCCGACACGCCCAGGCGGCGCATCTGGCGGCCGATCGTGTCGCCGGACTCGGCCTTCCACTCCCAGACGCGGGCGATGAACGATTCACGGTCGAAATCCGAGCGCTGCTTACCCTCCGCGTTGAGCTGGCGGGTGACCACCATCTCGGTGGCGATGCCCGCGTGGTCGGTGCCGAGCTGCCACAGCGTGTCGTAGCCGCGCATGCGGTGGTAGCGCACCAGGGTGTCCATGATCGTGTGCTGGAACGCGTGGCCCATATGGAGCGTGCCCGTGACATTGGGCGGCGGCAGCATGATCGTGTAGGGCGTGCCCTTGCCGGACGGCTTGAAATAGCCGTTCGCCTCCCACTGGGCGTACCACTTCGACTCGATCTGGCTGGGCTCGAAACTCTTGTCCATGCGTGGGCTCTCGGACGACGAAAAAGACTGCCATTGTAGGCGATACTTGGCGGATGACTGAACTCGAAGTGGCCGCGATCCTCGGCGCGGAGGGCCCTTTCGCCCGTGAAGTACCGGGTTTCGCGCCGCGCGAGGCCCAGCAGCGCATGGCCTCGGCGGTTGCCGGGGCCATCGCCGAGCGCGACGTCCTGATCGCCGAGGCGGGCACCGGCACCGGCAAGACCTTCGCCTACCTGGTTCCTGCCCTGATGTCGGGGCGCAAGGTCATCGTTTCCACCGGCACCAAGGCCTTGCAGGACCAGCTGTTCTTCCGCGACCTGCCTCGCGTGCACGCGGTGCTGGGTAGCCGGGCCAGGGTGAGCCTGCTCAAGGGGCGGGCCAACTACCTGTGCCTTTACCGCCTGGACCAGGCGGTGCGCGAGGGGAATCCCGACCGTCAGCTGGTCTCCCAGTTGTCCGCCATCCGCGCCTGGTCGGCCCGCACGCGGCGGGGCGATCGCATGGAAATGGTGGATATCCCGGAAGACTCGGCCGTCTGGCCGCGGGTGACGTCCACGCCGGAAAACTGCCTCGGCTCCGAATGCCCGTTCTTCGAGGATTGCCACGTCGTGAAGGCGCGCCGCGAGGCCATGGAGGCGGACGTGGTGGTGGTGAACCACCATCTGCTGATGGCCGACCTCGCGCTCAAGCAGGAAGGCTTCGGTGAGATCCTGCCGGGTGCCGATGCCTTCATCCTCGACGAGGCGCACCAGATTCCGGAGCTTGCCGGCCAGTTCTTTTCGCAGAGCGTCAGTGCGCGGCAACTCGTCGATCTTGGACAGGACGCGCTGGCGGAAGCGCAGGGCGTCACCGGCGCCACCAGCCAGTTGCTGGAGCCGGTCGAGGCCATCCAGGACCTCGTGAAGCGCCTTCGCCTGGCGATGGATGCGTTGCCGCCCCGCGGGCCCTTCGGCGCGCTCGATCGCGATCCCGCCGTGCACGGAACGCTGCTGGAACTGCGTGACGTGATGGCGGCCATGGCCGACTTGCTCGCTGCACTCGGCGAGCGCTCGCGCGGACTGGCTAACGTGCACGAACGGGCGCAGATGCTGAGCCTGCGCCTCGACCGCATCGCGGAGGAGCACTCCGCCAGCGACGTGCGCTGGTACGAGACCTGGCCACGTGGATTCGCATTGCATGCCACGCCGCTGGACCTGGCCGCGCCGCTGCGCGCGATGCGCATGTCCACGGATGCGGCGTGGATCCATACCTCGGCGACCTTGTCGATCGCGGGTGATTTCGGTCACTTCGCCCGCCAGTTGGGGCTGGAAGATCCACGTACGCTGCATGTGGAAAGCCCCTTCGATTATCAGCGCCAGGCGCTGGCGTATTTGCCGGCGAACCTTCCCGATCCTGCCGCTCGCGACTACACCGACCGGGTGGTGGATGCCATCCGGCCCGTCCTCGATGCCTCGGATGGACGGGCCTTCCTGCTGTTCACCTCGCATCGCGCGCTGCGCCGCGCGGCAGAGTTGCTGGAAGGCCGCGTGCCGTGGCCGCTGTTCGTGCAGGGCAGCGCCCCGCGGCACCGCCTGCTGGAGGAATTCAGGGCGAGCGGACGCGGCGTATTGCTCGGCGCGGCGAGTTTCTGGGAAGGCGTCGACGTGGCGGGCGAGGCGTTGAGCGTGGTGGTGATCGACAAGCTGCCTTTCGCGATGCCCGACGATCCGGTGTTGCAGGCGCGGCTGGAGGCGTTGGAGGAAGCGGGGATCAATCCCTTCATGGGATGGCAGGTGCCCACGGCGGTGATCGCGTTGAAGCAGGGCGTCGGCCGATTGATTCGCGACGTGCACGACCGTGGGGTGCTGGTGCTGTGCGATCCGCGCCTGAGCACGAAGGGTTATGGACGATTGTTCCTGGCCAGCCTGCCGCCGATGCCGCGGACGCGGGAGTTGGCGGATGTGGTGGGATTCTTCGCATCGGACGCCGCGGCGGATTGAATCGCGGACAGGGTCCGCTCCCACAAAGCGAAGGTATCGCGGACCCTGTCCGCGAGCTCTTCAAGCCCCCGAAGCGGCCGCCCGATCTCCGCCGGCATCCGCATAGAACACCACCACCGTCGCTCCCCGCGGCCCGGCCGTTCCACCCCGCATGACATCGGCACCGCCCTTGATCGGGTCACCCGGCCGTATCACGCGCGCCGCTCCTTCCCGTGTTTCCAGGTGCAGTTCTCCTTCGAGCAGGTAACCCGCCTCCGGCACGGTATGCCTGTGCCATGGCAGGGAGGCGCCAGGCTCGATCGAGATGCGCAGCGTGCGTATTTTCGGTTGTCCGTCCGCCCATGCCTGCGTGGCCGCGGGCGGGGTTTCGCTTCGGGAGGGGCCGGTCGTGGCGGCGATGGCGGCTCCGACGAGGAGGGCCAGGGGCATCGCTAGCTGGACGGGAAGCATCGTGCGGTCCTTGCATGGGTGATCGGCCGATCCTGCACGCCGGAGAGGCCGCTTGTCATGAGAACACTCTCATTCGACCTGGCGCGTGACCACCATTCCCACCCTGTGGCCGCATTTCGCCCTTGTTCGCCACGTGCAGGACAGAAACCGACCTTTCCCGGCGCCGTTCGCCGTTCGATGATCGTCCCACCACCGACGATGGAGAGGCCCATGTTCCGCTGGATGCAATCGATCACCGCCAAGGTGCTGGGCATCGCCATGCTCGCGCTCATCATGCTCATACCGCTGTCCCAGGCCGATGGCCTCGTGCGCGAACGGCAGGCCATGCGCGATGCCGCGTCCACGCGCGTCGCCGAAGGATGGGGTGGGCCGCAGACACTCGGCGGCCTGGTCCTGGCCGTGCCGACCCGGTACGAGACGCAAGGCAGCGACGGCAAGGTGGTGAGCGTCCGCGACGGCACGGAGATCGTGCTGGCCGACGAGCAGACCACCGTCGCCGACCTGGCCGTGGACCGGCGGCGCGTCGGCATGTACGAAGTCCCCGTCTATACCGGCGACGTGACCATCCGGGGCCGGATCCTGCCCGAGGACCTGCGTCGCTTCGCCACCGACACCGGGGCGGCCTGGTACCCCGACAAGGCGGAACTGCGCCTGCTGATCGCCGATACGCGCGGTTTACAGGGCATCACCTCGATCACGGTGGACGGCCATGCCGCGCGCCTGTCCTCGTCGGCCGCGCGGATGGGGCCATACACGGTGCTGTCCACGCCGGTACGGATCGATCCGGCGAGGAACACGCCGCTGGATTTCGCGCTCACCCTGCGCATCGCCGGAACCGAATCGTTCTCCGCCTTGCCGCTGGCGCGCACGAACGCGTTGCGCATCCGCTCGCCGTGGCCCGATCCCAGCTTCACCGGGGCCTTGCTGCCCGGCAAGCGGAGCGTCGGCGCACAAGGATTCGACGCGACGTGGCAGGTGCTCGATCTCAATCGTGCGTATGGTCAGCATTGGGACGTGGCCAACACGGACGTGGCGGCGCGTCTGGAACCGTCCGCCGTCGGCGTGAAGCTTTACCAGCCGGGTGGCGTGTACCAGCAGAACGACCGCGCCGGCAAATATGGCTTGCTCTTCATCGCGCTCACCTTCGTCGCCTTCTTCCTGTTCGAAGTGCTGAAGGGACTGCGCCTGCATCCCGTGCAGTACCTGCTCGTGGGCGCGGCGATGACTAGCTTCTATGTCCTCCTGTTGGCCTTGTCCGAACAGATCGGCTTCGGCCCCGCGTACGCCGTGGCGGCTGCGGCGGTGGTGCTGATCGTGGGTGGCTACGCCATGGCGGCCCTGCGCGCCCGCGCCGCCGGCCTCGCCCTGGGCGGCGTGCTTACCCTGGTTTACGCCATACTGTACGGCCTGATCGGAGCGGAACAGTACGCGCTGCTGATCGGTTCGGTCGTGCTCGTCGCGGTGATCGCGCTGCTGATGTACCTGACCCGCCGGATCGACTGGTACGCCTACTCGGCGCCGCTCCCTCCCTCGCTGGATACGCCATGAACTTCCTCGCCATCGAAACCTCAACGGAAGCCTGTTCGGTCGCCCTCGTCCACGGCGACGAGGTGATCGAACGCAGCGAGATCGCGCCCCGTCGCCACGCCGAACTGGTGCTGCCCATGGCCGATGGATTGCTCGCCGAGGCAGGGTTGAAGCGCGAGGCATTGCAGGGCATCGCCGTGGGCCGTGGGCCGGGCGCGTTCACCGGCGTTCGCCTTGGCGTGTCGCTGGCGCAGGGCATGGCGATGGCGCTGGACGTGCCCGTCGTCACCGTGTCTTCGCTGCAGGCACTGGCCCTCGAGGCCCCCGAGGACGATGCCGCGATCCTTTCCGTCATCGACGCGCGGATGGGCGAGATCTATGTCGCCGCGTGGCGGCGCGAGGACGACGGTAGCGTCACCCTGATCGATCGCGAGCGTGTCGACACGGCCGCGGCGCTGGTGTTGCCGGAGGCATCGGCGTGGCATGTCGTGGGTTCGGGTTGGGCCACGTACGAGGCGATCCTGCGTGAGCGCATCCGGGCGCCCATCCGCTCGGCCGATGGCGCCCGCTATCCGCAGGCCAGGCATGTGGCGGAAGTGGCGGCGCGGTGCTTCCGCGATGGTGAGGCGGTGGCGCCGGAACTGGCGCTGCCCGTGTATTTGCGGGACAAGGTGGCGCTTACGCTGGTGGAGCAGGGACGCGCCTGAGGCGCGCCATCGCCGCTTGAGCGGCGATGCCTCAGCGCGAAGCGATCACCGCTTCGATCACCGCGCACACATGTTCGAACGCCGCATCGTCCAGCCATGGGCTGTTCGTGATGGTCAGCGTGCGCGCCGCGAAGTCGCGGGCGTGGGGAACGTCTTCGCCGCCCGGCATGATTCCCAGGTACCGATAGTCCGGCAGCGCATGCACGAACATGCGCGATACGCCGTGCCGTGACGGCCATAGCCGCTTCAGCACCGCGTCGCGGGTTGCCTGGTCGGGCAGGCGCAGCATCAGGTAGGGCCAGGTACCGCCTTCGTCCGCAAAGACATGCACGCCGGGAATGAGGGCCAGCCGCGGCAGGCGCGAGCGCGCTTGCCGCGATGTCGCCTCGATGAAGGCGGGCAGGCGATGGAAGGCTCGTGCGCCGACCGCACGACGCCAGCGTCCGACCGGATGCAATGGAAAATCGGCGGCGAAGTGTTCGCCCGCCGCGCCCAGCAGATCGCCACGCCGCAATGCGCGTCGCAGCGGGCGTCCATACGCCCAACCCAATCCGTGGGGCCGATAGAGTAACGCGTACGCCGCCAGTTCGAGCGACCTGCGCAATTCCCAGCCGGGGTGCCAGCGCGAGATGCGCGTCGCCGCCCGCCGGAAGCGCGGATGCCAGGTTTCGTCGCGGCTCACCAACAGGCCGCCTTCGAAGATCGACAGGCCCTTGCCGGCGGCCAGGCTGTAGAAGCCGACGTCACCGCGCGTGCCGGCGAAGCCGCCTTCGCAGCGCGCACCCAGCGCTTGCGCCGCGTCCTCGATGGTGACGGCGCCGACGCGATGGGCGATGGCATTCGCGGCCGCCACGTCGGCGACGCGGCCACCGAGATGGGTCGGCACCACGGCCAGCGTGGCCGGGCCGCAGGCGTCGGTAAGGCGCTGGGGGTCCATATCGAAGTGGCCCGGCGTGAGGTCGACCAGGCGGGGTACCAATCCCGCGCGACGTATCGCGAGCGGGACCAGTGGGCAGGTGAACGCGGGGATCGCCACTTCGCGTCGCGTGGGCGCGTCTTCGGCCAAGGCCGTCAAGGCCACCGTGAGCGCCGCCGTGCCCGAGCATTCCAGTTGCACTTCCTCGACGCCCAGCCACACGGCGGCCAGCGCGGTCAGCGGTGCGGGATCGGGACCGCCGAAGTCGGCCAGGCCCAACGGCATGCCTGCCGTCGGTGGTGCCTCGTACTCAGGCCGGAACGGCATCGGCAGCCGCCTCCTCACCGCTTTCGGCAAAGGCGAGGCACACGATGCCGGCGACGATCGCCAGCGCGCCGGCGACCTGCGTCACCGTCACCGGCTCGGAGAACATCCACCAGGACAGCAGCATCACGCTCACCACCTCCAGGTGCGACGCGGCGAAGGCGGGGCCGATCGGCGCGTGCTTCAGCAGGCTCATCCACGTGACGAAGGCGCCGATGTAACCGACGACCGCGCCGTAGATCCACGGATGCGAGAACACCCGCAGCAGCCACGCGACATCCATCGCCACCGGCAACGCTTGTGTGCCGGCCAGCTTGAAGCAGATCAGGTTCAGCGTGTCGAACGCCAGCAGCAGCGCGAAGCCGATGACGTAGAAGCGCTTCATGCGCCCGCTCCGACGATGGCGACGCCGGCGGCGACCAGGAGGATGCCGGTCACGCGCAAGGGACTCAGGCGTTCGCCGAACAGGAAGCGGCCGGCGATCATGATCGCGACGATGTTGATCGATCCCAGCAGGACGCCTTCGGACAACGGCACCAGCGAGAGGAACGCGATCCAGACGACGAACTCCGCCACGTAGCAACCGATGCCGGCCCATATCCAGGGCCGCGCGAACATGTAGCGCCAACGGGCGAGGCCATCGCCCGCGCGGTCGTCGCCGGCGGCGGCCTTGAAGGCCAGCTGGCCGCCGGTATCGAGCAGCACGTTGGCCAGCCACAGGGCGAGGACGAGGCCGTGCACGATCAGGCCGCCATGCGCACGGGGCGCGCGTCGCGCGCGATGCGGCCGAAGAAATCGGCGGTGCGTTCGATCAACGTGCGCCGTTCGCGGTCGATCGTGATCATGTGGTAACTGTCCGCGAGCAGCAGCATCTCGATCGGCCCGCGTACGCGCCGGGCCACCAGATCGGCGTTGGCGACACTGGCGACGTCGTCGTCCGCCGCGTGGGCGATGAAGCAAGGTGCCACCACGTCGGGGAGGCGCCGGCGCACGTCGCGCGAAAGCTTCACCATTTCGGCGAGGGCGTGCCAGGGGTTGCCCGGCAAGCCCGCGGCCTCGCTGTCGCCGGAGAACATCGCCGCACTCACCTGGGCGCGCAGGCGCTCGTCGCGGATGCCATAGGGTGGCTGCTCGATGAAGCTGCGTTCGCGGCCGATGCCGAGGCGCTTGAAGATCGGCAGCAGGAACGACAACCGGCCCGTCCAGCCGATCGACCACCCGTCGTAACGGAAGGTCGCGCCGTACACGCCCACGCCGTCGATCCAGCCCGGACGCACCGCGGCAAGGCGCAAGGCAAGCAGCGCCCCCATCGACAATCCGGCCACGAACACGCGGTCGACCCGGCCGCGCAGTTCTTCGGCGGCGGCCTCGACGCTGGCGTACCAGTCTTCCCACGTGGTGGCGAGCAGGTCGTCCTCGCTGCCGCAGTGGCCTGCCAGGCGTACGCCCACGACGGTGAAACCGGCGCGGTTGAGGCCCTTGCCGACCATGCGCATCTCGGTGGGCGTACCGGTCAGCCCGTGGATCAGCAATACGCCGTCACGTCCGCCTTCGAACTGGAATTCCGCGGAATGGTTCACCCGACGCCTCGCGTCCTGCCTACGATGGGTGAATGGTCTCAGGAGGTGGTTTCAGCGGGCTTTCCGGAAGCGACCGCAGGAAAATGCAGTTCCACGCGCAAACCCCCCGATGCCGCGTGGAGGAACACCACGCGCGCCGCGTGCCGTTCGGCGATGCTCTCGACGATGGCGAGGCCCAGGCCGGTACCGTCCTCGTCCACGCCCGGCACGCGGAAGAAGCGCTCGCCCAGCTGGTCGAGGAAGGCGTCGTCCACGCCCGGGCCATCGTCTTCGACGGCCAGGACCACCTCGCCTTCGTGAGGGTGCAGCGACACCGTGACGGCGTGACCGCGCCCGGCGTAGTGGAAGGCATTGTCCACGAGGTTGTCGATCACCTCCTGCACCTGAAGCGCATCGGCGCGCACCAGGCAGGCCCTATCGGCGCCTTCATAGCCAAGATCGACACCCGATGCGAGCGCCTGGTGCACGCGCATGGCCACCGCCTCGGGCACCACGGCGGCAAGGTCGACGATATCCATGCCGTCGTGGTCGGGCAGGTCCGGGGACTGGGTGCGGGTGAGCGCGAGCAACTGCGCCGAGGTACGCGCTGCGCGTGCGGCGAGACGATGCACGTGGCCGAGCGCATCCGCGCGCTGCGCCGTGTTACCGGTCGCCTCCAGCCGTTCCACATGCAACTGGATGCCGGCCAGCGGCGTACGCAGCTGGTGCGCGGCATCGGCGATGAAACGCTCCTGCAGGCCGAGCATGTTGCGCATGCGGGCGAACAGGTCGTCGATGGTGCGCGTGAGCGGCAGGATCTCCACCGGCACGTCTTCCTCGCCGATGGGCCCCAGGTCGTGGCCTCGCCGGCTCAACCGCGCCGTGAGCGGTTCCAGCACGCCCAGGCCGTGGCTCACGCCGAACCAGACCAGGGATAGCACGGCGACGATCAGCAGCGCCTGCATCGGCAGGGTGAGGAAAAGGATTTCGCGGGCGCGGGTGTGACGATCGCGCAGGTTCTCCGCCACGGTGATGGTGAGGACGTCACCCGGGTCCTGGTGGTTCGGTACGCGCATGATCGCCGCGCGCAAGGGACGATGACCGAGCGCCGTGTCGTACAGTTTCGGCGCCGCGTCGGTGACCACGGCGGCGCCTGGCCCCTCCAGTTCCGCGTTGCCGATCATCCGGCCGTGTCGATCGCTGACCACGGCATAGTAGTTGCGCCCGTCCGGATCGTATTCGAGCAGGAAGCGCGCCTGCGCGGTCAGTTCGCCGCGCAGGGCGTCGCTGCCGATCATTTCCGACAGGGTGAGGGCGGAGTCGGAGAGATCGGCGTCGTGCACGCGGTTGGAGTACGCCAGCGCCACGAAATAACCGATGACGGCGTCGAGCACGAGCACGCCGAGCACGGGGACGAGCAGGAAGGTCAGCAGGCGCCGGCGCAGGCTGGGACGCGCGGGGCGACGCGCCGCGGAGCGGCGTTCAGGCATCCGCGGCTTCTTCGAGCAGGTAGCCGAGGCCGCGGATCGTGCGCACGTTGGTACCCGAACCCTGGAGCTTCTTGCGCAAGCGGTGCAAGGCGATGTCCAGGCCGTTGTCGGTCAGGTCTTCGTCCCAGTTGCACAGGGCCTCGACGAGTTGCGCGCGACTGGTGACCTTGTCCGCGCGCGCCGCGAGGGCTTCGATGAGGCCGAATTCACGGGCGGTGAGGTCCAGCGCGGATTCGCCGATCCACGCGCGGTGCCCGGGAATGTCGAGGCGCAGCCGGCCGATACGGAACTCCGGCGTGCCGTTGCTGGTGCGCCGGCGGAGCAGGGCACGTACGCGGGCGTCGAATTCGGCCAGCGCGAACGGCTTCACCAGGTAATCGTCGGCGCCGAGGTCGAGCACGCGGACGCGCTCCTTCAAACCCTCGCGCGCGGTCACCACCAGCACCGGCAGGCTCGCACCGCGCTTGCGCGCACGTGCCAGCACGTCGCTGCCGTCGAGCAGGGGAAGCCCGAGGTCGAGCACGAGCAGGTCGTAGTCGTGGTCACGAAGCGCGTGGTCCGCGCTGGACCCGTCGGTGACGTGGTCCACTGCATGACCGCCCTGTTCGAGGGAGGCACGTACGGCCGCGCCGATGGCGGCGTCGTCTTCGGCTAGGAGGATGCGCATGAGGGGCAAGGATACGCTCCGGGAAGGGCTGAGCGCATGCTGTCGCGGCAGGCTTTCGCGGCGCTTTCCCGGACTTTCATACCTATGGTTTGAAGCGTCCAATTGCGAACGATTCCCATTGTGGTTTACCATGGTTGCCTTCGAGATCCATGCCAGGGGCGTTCCAGCACATGCGCGACACCGTCGACCGGAAACGCCGCGCGTTCTGGCTGAAGCACCTGCACCGGTGGCACTGGATCAGTTCCGCGGTTTCGCTGGTCGTCTTGCTGTTGTTCTCGATCACCGGGTTCACGTTGAACCATGCCGCGCGGATCGAAGCTTCGCCGCACGTCGAGCGACACACGGCGACCCTGCCGGACGCCTTGCTGAAACAATTGGCCGGCACGGGCGCGAAATCGGCGCCTTTGCCGGCCCCGGTGGCGGCGTTCGTCGTCGCCAACACCGGCGCGCCGGTCTCCGGCCGCGCGGGTGACTGGAGCGACGACGAGGTCTACGTGTCGCTGCCGCGTCCTGGCGGCGACGGCTGGGTCGGCATCGACCGCGAAACGGGCGACGTGCAGTACGAAACGACCGACCGCGGCTGGCTCGCTTACCTCAACGACCTGCACAAGGGCCGGAACACGGGGCCGGTGTGGAGCGGGTTCATCGACGTGTTCGCGCTTGCCTGCATCGTCTTCGCGCTCACGGGTCTGCTCTTGCTCAAGATGCACGCGGGACAACGCGGCATGACCTGGCCGATGGTCGCGCTCGGCTTCGTGTTGCCGGTCGTCCTCGCCCTCCTATTCATCCACTGACGGAAATCGCCATGCGACGCATCCTGCCGTTCGCCTCGTGTCTTGCGTTCGCCACGCCGGCCCTGGCCGCCGACATGAACCTCACCGTGGAGATACCGACGCTGAAAGTGGCCGAATACCACCGGCCCTACGTGGCCGTGTGGATCGAACGCGAGGACCACAGTGTCGCCGCGAATCTCGCCGTCTGGTACGACGTGAAGAAGGCCGATGGCGAAGGCACGAATTGGCTGAAGGACATGCGCCAGTGGTGGCGGCGTAGCGGCCGCGAACAAACCATGCCGATCGACGGCGTATCCGGCGCCACGCGCCCGGCCGGCCAGCACCAGTTGCGCTTCAGCGATGGCAAGCCGCCACTGGGCTCGCTTGCGCCGGGACACTACGAACTCGTGGTGGAGGCGGCGCGCGAGGTGGGCGGGCGTGAAGCACAACGGATTCCCTTCGATTGGCCCGCGAAAGCCCCCGTGCACCTGTCGGCGAGCGGCACGGAAGAACTCGGCCAGATCAGCCTCGACCTCAATCCCTAGAAACGGAGCCACCCGATGAAGCATGCATTCGTTCGCGCCGCGCTTGGCGTCGCCCTGGCCCTGCCGTTGGCCGCGCAGGCGCACAAGATGTGGATGGTACCGTCGGCCACCGTGATCTCCGGCGATGACGCCTGGGTGACGGTCGACGCGGCGATCTCCAACGACCTGTACTACCCGGACCATTTCCCCGCGCAACTCGACCAGCTGGTGGTCACCGCGCCGGACGGTTCCATGGTGAAGCCCGAAAACCCGTCGACGGGCAAGTACCGCAGCACGTTCGACCTTCCCGTTCCGCAGAAGGGAACCTACCGCCTCGCGCTGGTCAACCAGGGCTTGTTCGCGAACTATGAAGTGGACGGCCAGAAAAAGCGCTGGCGCGGCAAGCCGGAGGACGTCAAGACGGCCATCCCGGCCAACGCGAAGAACGTGCAGCTGAGCGAGATGGCCTCGCGCGTGGAGACCTTCGTGACCCAGGGATCGCCGAGCGATGGCGCGCTCAAGCCCACGAACAAGGGACTCGAACTGGTGCCGGTCACCCAGCCGAACGACCTCGTGGCGGGTGAGAAGGCGACCTTCCAGCTGATCGTCGACGGCAAGCCCGCGGCGAATCTGAAGGTCGTCGCCATCAACGGTGCCACCCGCTACCGCAACGGGCAGGACGAGATCGACGCGACCACCGACAAGGATGGCAAGTTCTCCTTCACCTGGCCCTCGGCGGGCATGTACTGGGTGAACGCCTCCACGGAAGACACGAAGACCTCGGTAAAGGAAGCCAAGCAGCGCCGCCTGGCCTACACGGCAACGCTGGAAGTGCTCCCGCAATAACCCGTGCCGACCCATCCCTCGCCCTGGTTGCAGTCCCTCCGTCAACAGTTGGCCCCACCCTTGTGGGAGCCGCTTCAGCGGCGGTTTCCCTCACCCTGGTGGGAGCCGCTTCAGCGGCGATCCCGCGGCAGCGGGCCAGTCTGCCGCAAGCACCCATCGCCGCTGAAGCGGCTCCCACAAGGTGTCCGGGGGATAGCGGCGTTGATCTTCACCTTCGCAATGTCGGCGGCTTCCGTGGCTTCCGCGACCTCCACCAACGACGTACGCCGCTTCGAGGGCGAGACGATGGGCACGACCTGGTCAGTCAATGCCGTGTTGCCGGAGGGTGTGGACGGTCGCGCCATCGAGCGCGGCATCCAGTCCGAAGTGGACCGCGTCGTCGCCCAGATGAGCACCTACGAACCGGAATCCGACCTCAGCCGCTTCAACCGTGCGCCGGCCGGCACGTGGCAGACACTGCCGCCGGAGTTCTTCACCGTGCTTCGTTACGCACTGTCGCTGGCGAAGGAGTCGAACGGTGCCTACGACCCCACGGTGGGGCCATTGGTCAATCTTTGGGGCTTCGGCCCGGACAAGCATCCCCACGAGGCGCCGGACGCCGCCGCGATCGCCGCCGCGCGTTCGCGCGTGGGTTGGTCGAAGATCGAGCTGGACGAGGCGAACCGGCGCGCGTTCCAACCCGGCGGCATCTATGTGGATCTCTCCTCGGTGGCGAAGGGCTTCGGCGTCGATCAGGTCGCCCGGTTTCTCGATCGCTCGGGGATTCGGGATTATCTGGTGGAAGTGGGCGGGGAGTTGCGCGCCCATGGTCGCAAGCCAGATGGCTCGCCCTGGCACGTGGGTATCGAGCGTCCCGGTGCGGCGGTGGGTGCCGTCGACAATCCGGACGAAGTGCAACGCGTCGTTTCATTGACCGGCAAGGCCATCGCCACCTCCGGTGACTACCGGCACTTCTTCGCGAGTGGCGGGAAGTTCTTCTCGCACCATATCGATCCCCGTACGGGGTACCCCGTGGCGCATCGCGTGGCATCGGTAAGCATCATCGCCGACGATTGCATGCACGCGGACCCGCTGGGTACCACGATGACCGTGCTGGGTCCCGAGGAGGGCATGGCCTATGCGAAGCGCCATGGCATCGCCGTGCTCTTCATCGTGTACGGCGAGGACGGTCGATTCGAGGAACGGATGTCGCCGGCCTTCAGGGAAATGTCGAAACCGTGAACGCCATGGCGGCCGCCGCGCTGGTGCTCGCGTGGGTGGTGTTCACCGTGGTCATCCTTCGTCGCCGTCCGGTCGCCGGAGAGATCCATGAGAGCGGTGGCATCCTGATCGTCCACGCCTCGCAAACCGGCTTCGCCACCGAACTGGCCTCGCGCACGGCGGATATGGTCCACGCGGGTGGCCTCGCTGTCGACCTGCGCGCCATGGACACCTTGACGCCCGCCATGCTGGAACGGGCCTCGCGGGTGTTGTTCATCGTCAGCACGACGGGCGAAGGCGACGCGCCCGACATGGCCAGCGTGTTCCGCGAGCGCAGCATGCGAGCGCCGCTCGCGTTGCATGGCGTGAGCTACGGGATACTGGCCCTCGGCGATCGCGACTACGACGATTTCTGCGCCTTCGGCCGCGATCTCGACCAATGGCTTCACGCCAGTGGTGCCACGCCGCTGTTCGACCGCGTGGAGGTGGACAACGGTGATGAAGGTGCCTTGCGTCATTGGCAACATCAGGTGGCGCATATGTCGGGAACGACGGCTGTGACCGATTGGTCGCGCCCGGCGTACCGGCGCTGGCGGCTGGCCGAACGCCGCCTGCTCAATCCGGGGAGCGTGGGTGGGCGGTGTTATCACGTCGCGCTGGTACCGGAAGATGACGCCGACCTCACGTGGGAAGCGGGCGACATCGCCGAGATCGGGCCACGCCGCGCGCGAGGTGACGAGTCCATCATGCCGCACCGCGAGTACTCGATCGCCTCGTTACCGGCGGATGGAGCGCTCCATCTCGTCGTACGACAGATGCATGCGGAGGACGGCACGCCGGGACTCGGGTCCGGCTGGTTGACCGCGCATGCGGCGGTGGGCGATCCGATCGACGCGCGTATACGCCGGAACGCGGGATTCCATGCGCCCGCCGACGACCGGCCGTTGTTGCTGATCGGCAACGGCACGGGTATCGCCGGCTTGCGCGCCTTGCTCAAGGCGCGCTTGGCAAACGGTCATCTGCGTAACTGGGTGATCTATGGGGAACGCCACGCACGCGCGGACCGTCTTCACGTCGGCGACCTGGAGCGTTGGCACGACGCAGGTGGCATCGAACGAATCGACCTGGTCTGGTCGCGCGAGGCCCGCGGCGCCCGATATGTGCAGGACCGGCTGCGCATCGCCGCGGACGGGTTGCGACGTTTCGTGGACGAAGGCGCCGCCATCTACGTATGTGGCAGCCTCGCCGGGATGGCGCCCGGCGTGGACGGGGTGTTGCGTGACGTCCTGGGCGACGCGGCGGTGAGCGAACTGGCCGCTGCCGGCCGCTACCGCCGCGACGTGTACTGACCCGTATCAGGTCACGACCAGGCGCACCTTGCCCTCGTGCATGCCGTCGAAGCGCAGCGCCGCAAGGTCGGTCACCCATTCGACGTTTTCCGGGATCTCGCCGGGATGATCGCCCGCGATCGCGATCACCCGTGCGCCGGCGGCGAGGCCTGCGTCGATGCCCGCCTTCGCGTCCTCGAACACGAGGCAATCCTTCGGGTCCGCCCCCATGCGCGTCGCGCCCAGCAGGTAACCCTCGGGATCGGGCTTGCCGTGGGTGACGATCTCCCCGGTGACCATGAGCGGCGGGGGTACGATTCCCGCGGCACCGAGACGGGCCTTCGCCAGCACGGTATCGGCCGAGGTGACGATCGTCCAGGCTTCGGGCGGCAGGGACGCCAGCAATTCAGGAGCGCCGGCGATGGGCACGATGCCATCCACGTCCTCGACTTCTTCGCGATACAGCCGCTCGTAGACCGCGTCGACGTCCATGCCCGGTTTCACGAACATGCGCACGGAGTCCAGCATGCGTACCCCGTGCAGGCGCGGCAGCACGTAGTGCCAGTCGATGCCGTTCTCGTCGCACCAGCGTTTCCAGATCTTCTCGACCACGACACGCGAATCGATCAGCGTTCCATCCATGTCGAACAGCAGGGCGCTGGCTTCGATGAGCGTGCCCGTTTCAAGTCGCATGATGCCTCCGGCAGGTGAAAACCCCTCACCATACCGGAGCATCGTCGTCGCGTCAGCGCGCCGCCTTGGCCGCGTGGTTGCGAATGGCTTCGGCGAGGATGGCATCCACCTCCTTGCTCGCCTTCCGTGACGCCTCGGCCTGCCGGCGGCCCCATTCGGCCTGGATACGGCCCTGTTCCGCGCGGACCCGGCCGATGTCGGCCATCTTCTGCGCGATGGCCGCCTGCTCCTTGCCGATGGCGGCATGGCCGGCCGCATAGGCGGCGCGATCGGTCGGTACCCTCGGATCGCTTTCCTGTACCGCCAGTTCGGCTTGCCGCTGCGCGAGCTTGGCCATCTGTTCGTTGAGCACGGCCTGTTCGCCGTCGAGTTTGGCCTGCTTGTCGGCGCTCATCGCGGCACCGTCGGCCTGCTGTGCGCTGCGGGCGAAGGCCTCGCGGATGCGCTTCACATAGGCGGGGTCCTTCAGCACCCAGGCCTGCTTGCCTTCGCGATACCAGACGAAGTCGTCGGCGCCGTCGCGTGCGGCTTCGGCCCGGCGGAAGTCGCTGCCGCTGCCGTTCATCACATGGATGTCGTCGCTGAAGAAGATGAACGACCGGTCGGGGTTGTCGCCTCGCACGGTGATGGTTTCCATCGACGGCATGGGTGCGGCGGGAGCCACGGGAGCCACTGGCGGTACGGGCGCGATGTTTGCCATGGGGGCCGGCGCGGCTGGCGCGGCCGGTGCCGCCGGAGGTGGTCCGGGCGGTGTGGGCGGGGTCGGCGCTGCCGGACGGTAATAATCTTGCGTGGCCGTACCGCTGTCGGCCGCGACGACGCGCCAGGGAACCACGCCCACGACCGCGATGGCGGCGACGAGGCACCAGGTAAGCGCGCGCGGGGGCGCGTCGGTGGCTTGACCGAGCATGTCGAGTCTCCTTTTCAGTGTGCGGAACGTGGGGGACGCGCCCGGCAGGGCGTGGTGCGGATGCGGGGCGACGCCGAGACGGAGCAACAGACGTCCATACGTCCGCGGCGCCTGCCGGCCACGCGACAGCACCAGCGCATCACAGGCCGCCTCGCGGCAGAGGGCGTATTCGCGGGTGGCCAGATGGACCAGCGGATGGAAGAAGAACAACGTGCGCGCGAGGGCCGGCACGCAGCCCATGACAAGATCGCCGCGGCGCACGTGGGCGAGCTCGTGCATCAAGGCCATCTCCAGTTCCTCGTCATTGAGCCGGTCGTCGAGGGGCAGCAGGATGGTGGGCCGCCACAAGCCCACGACCTGCGGCGAATCCACTTCCGCGGATACCGCCAGGCGAGGCGAGCGGCGCAGGCCGAGTTCGCGGGCGCGGCGGGCGCAGAGCGTCTCCACGCGTACATCCTCGTGCGCCATGGCCCGCCGCAACACCGCGGACAGCCTTGCCCAGCGTACGGCGGCGACGATCAGTTGCAGCACCACGGCGAGGCCCCATGCACCGAGCAACACCACACTCCAGGAGAGAGCTCCCGAAGACGGCGCCATGTCGGCGGACATCGTCACGTCGCCGATCGCGGTGGGCGCGGTCAGCAGCACGTCGCGCGCCGGGGCGGTCGAAGGAAGCAGGGGAAGGGCGAACGGGGCGGGGCAGGCGACGCCGATGAGCAACTGCGCACCGAGCAGCCACCAGAGCGTGCTGCGTGCCGCCGCGGAAAGGGCGGGTAAGAAACGGCACGCGGCGTAGACCACCCCTGCGAGCAGCAAGGCCTGCACCGAGGCGAACGCCAGGCGCGAAAGCAGGATATCGAGGAAGGTATCCATGTCAGCGCCCCTTGCGCCGCGATTGCAGCGTACCGACGAGGGCTTCGAGTTCCGCCAGTTCGGCATCGCTGACTTGCCCGCGCTCGGACATCCAGGCGACGAAGGGCGAGACCGAACCCTGCAAGGTTCTTTCGACGAAGCGGCCGACGGCGCCGGTCATCACTTCGCCCGCGCCGTTGGTCGCGCTGTAGCGGAAGCTGTTGTCGACCTTGCGACGGGTGAGGTAACCCTTCGCGCGTAGCCGTTCCATCATGGTCAGCACGGTGGAACGTGCCAGGCCGCGCACCTCGCCGAAGCCCGCGCAGACCTCGGCCACGGAACTCTTCGGTGCTTCCTCGATGTACTGCAGGAGGGCGAGCTCCTGGTCACCGATGGTCTTCTTGCTCATGCCGCCGCTCCTGACTACAGATGTAGGCAGCGTGCGCCTGACGACAGTTGTAGTCAAGTATGACTTGCGGCAGGGGGGGGGCAAAAAAAAACCCCCGCGATGAGCGGGGGCTTTTCGGTTACCTGGTCGGACGCGGTGGACGAGCCACCGCGTGGAATCAGGCGGCCGCGTCCTTGAGCTTCTTCAGCGGACGGACCTTGACCTTGACCGAAGCGGGCTTGGCGGCGAACCAGCGCTCTTCACCCGTGAACGGGTCCTTGCCCTTGCGCTTCGGCTTCGCCGCGACGGCAACCGAGGTGATCTTCAGCAGGCCGGGCAGCGTGAACGTGCCAGCGCCCTTCTTGTGGACGGACGCGGAGATCGCGCCTTCCAGCGAGGCCAGGACGGCCTTCACGCTCTTGCTGTCGACGCCACTCTGCTCGACGATGTGCGAGACGAGCGACGACTTCGACAGCGGATCCTTGATCGGCTTGAGGGCGGCCGGCGCCTTCGCAGCCTTGGCGGGAGCCTTGGCAGCGGCCTTCTTCGCCGCCGTTTTGGTGGTCTTGGCCATGGTTATCCTTGTCACTTTGATCGAATGAGGCGGCCGTTCCGGCCGGTGCCCAGCGGGCGACTCACTCTAGCGTTGCTTTCGTCCGCTGAAAATAGGGTCCGCGAAGTTTTTTTGCATTTCGAGCCCTTTTTTTCAGGGGCCGGTTGACGCAATGCGGAAAAGACCTCGCTTCAGATGCCCGCATACCACTCGTAACCGTTGTCTTCCCAGTACCCGCCGTTGCCTTCGCCGATGTCCGCGAAGGAGGAGACCAGTTCGATCCGGCGCAGGTACTTGGCATGCTTGTAACCGAGCTGCCGTTCCACGCGCAGGCGCAATGGCGCGCCATTGGCCACGGGCAGGCCGCCGCCGTTGAGGCCATAGGCCAGCAAGGTCTGCGGGTGACGTGCCTCGTCCAGGTCGATGCTCTCGTAGTAGGGCGTGTCTTCCTCGTAGTTGTCGAAGCAATGGAAGACGACGTAACGGGCGCCTGGCTTCGCGCCGACATGGTCGAGCACGGAAGCCAGGGGCGTGCCGGTCCATTTGCCGATAACGCTCCAACCCTCGACGCAGTCGTGGCGGGTGATCTGCGTGCGCGTGCCGAGGGCTTTCAGATCCTCGATGGAGAGGCGCGAAGGGCGTTCGACCATGCCATCCACTTCGAGGCGATAGTCGGCGAAGCCGTTGCGCAGGAGCGCCTGGTACGCCGGCGTGTCGGGCAGGATGCTTCCGTTCGGCTTGAATACCGCTGAAATATCGGCCTCCGTGTATTCCCTGGCCAGGGCACGCGAGGGCGAAAGAAAACGCTGCACGCGGCGGGTCACCGCTTCGGCGGACTCCAGCACCTTCGCGCCGGTGTCGCTTTCCGAAACGCGGTCGCAACCGGTCAGCACGGCGCCCCCCAGGGCGAGCACGGTGTTGCGCAGGAATGCCCGGCGATCAGTCATGATGGGTCTCCCGTCGTTCCTCGCGAATCCGGTACCAACCGGTGATCATCCCGCGCAACTGGTTCAGCGGGCCGCTCACCAGCACTTCGAAGACGTGCACCAACACGAAGGCGACGAAGGCCGTGGCGATGATGAAATGGATCGTCCGTGCGGACTGCCGCCCACCCACGGCATCGACCAGCCAGTGCAACACCGCATCCATGCGTGGCGACATGGCGATGCCCATCAGCACGATGCCCCCGCCGAAGACGAAGATCGCCACCAGGTAGGCCAGCCGCTGGAGCACGTTGTATCGGATGGCTTCCTCGCCTTGCGGATGGCGGAAGCGCAGATGGTCCACGATCGAACGGCCGATGCCACGCCAGTCGGCCCGCGTGGGCACGAGGTCGCGGGTGAGGTGCCGGCTGGCCAGCGACCAGCCGACGTAGGCGATGCCGTTGGCGACGAACAGCCAGGCGAAGAAGAAGTGCCAACGCCGGCCCATCGCGAGCCACGCCGGTCCGGGAATGGTCGCCCAGGCGGGGAAGCCGCGCGCGGTCCATTCGCCATCGACCTTCGATGCGCCGAGGACACCCGTGGTATCGAAGGCATACGTGCCGATGCGCGTGGTTCCGCGCGGATTTCCCTGCGCATCCTGGCCGCCTTCGAGTGCGAGCACGGCCTTGCCGGGATCGGAACGGTTGCCCCAGTAAAGCGCGGGATGGGCGTTGAATATCTGCAGGCCGCTGCCGAGCAGCACGCAGAGGCAGACCACGTTGATCCAGTGCATCACGCGCACCGGCCATCGGTGGCGGTAGACGAGGCGGGTGGCGGTCATGGTGGTCTCCCCGGACGGGTGGTCTGGAGTATGACCGGGGAACGGTCCGATTTCTTGCAACCGCTACGCGAGTTTGTTCCGCGGGTCGTCCAGCAGCCCGGCGGCCATGGCCCGGGTCACGTCCGCTTCGTCGTCGAGGTCTTCGCCAAGCTCGTCGGCGCGGACGGCCCGCGGTGGAACCTTTGCCCATAGACGCCGGAACCCCGTGTCGCCATCGAGCGCCGTCGCGCGCGCCAGGGTCGAGGCACGTAGGACGGCCGGGACACCCAGCGCGTCGCCATAGGCGCTGACGGTATCGCGGCCATCGTCGTGAGCCGCGAGCAGCGCGGCGAAGTGCGACGCCATCAGGGAAGGCTGGTCGACGACCGTCAGCAGGACCGGCCGGCCGCGGCCGTGCAGCGCGCGCGCCGCCAGTTGAAGAGACGATGCCATGCCGGTCGTCCAGGCGGTATTGGCGACGATTTCCACGTCGCACGGGGCCAGGGCCGCGGCGACGTCGTCCTCGTAGGCACCGACGATCACCAGTGTTCGCGATGGCCGCGTACCCAGGGCGAGCCGCGCCACGCGAGCGACGAGCGGCTCGCCATCCACGGTCAGCAGTTGCTTGGGGCGGCCAAGGCGGCGGCTACCACCCGCGGCCAGGATCACGGCGTCGTGCGCGATCGTCACGCCTGGCGGGCGCGGTCGCGCTGGCAGACCTGGGCGATGATCGAGAACGCGATGCCATGCGGCGTCTGCGCACCGATGGGCAGTCCCGCAGGCAGGTTCAGGCGGCGCAGGTCGTGCTCGCCCACGCCATCGTCCTTCAGCCGCTGGACACGCGAGGCGATCTTGTTCCGGCTGCCCAGCACGCCTGCCGCGAAGGCCGGGGAGCGCAGTGCATGGAGTGCCACCGCATGGTCCACCTCGGCATCGTGGCTGAGCGAATAGATGGCGGTGCGCTCGTCCACGGCCAGTTCGGCAAGCGCCACCGGCAGCGAGCGGGCGTCATAGCCGGCGAGGGCGACGCCTTCTGGCGGGTGAGGCGGGCCATGCGGGCGAAGGAGCACGACCTCGATGCCGACGAAGGGTGCGAGCGTCGCCACCGCCAGCGTGACCGGATCGCCACCGACGGCGACCAGCCGCAGCGGTGGCCGGTGCACGGTCGCATAGGTGCCGGCATCGCCGGCGTGCACACCGTCTTCGATGCGCCAGGCGCCGTCGGACGCATCGCTCAGGACGGTGACCGTCCGGCGCGCGCGGCGGGCCAACGCAAGCGAATTAACGTACGCGGCGGGGTCGCGCAGTTCACGAACGAAGATGCCGATGCGGCCGCCACAGCTCAGCTGGATATCGATGACCGGGCTGCCGACGCCGTAATCGAGCAGGCGGGGGCGGCCGTCCGCCAAGACCATGGCGGCCTCGGCGGCCACGGCGGCTTCCACGCAGCCGCCGGACACGTACCCGGCCACGCGGCCATCCGCCGCGATCGCCATTTCGCTGCCCAAGGGGCGCGGCGACGGGCCGTCGATGCTTACCAGGGTGGCGAGGACGACCCGCCCGGCACGCGCGAACTCGCGCAGGGGCGGTAGAAGGTCCTCGACGAGGGCGTAGTCGGGCCATTCGGGCCATGCGGCTGCGACGAAGGGATGCAAGGCGCTCATGGGCGAAGTCTGGCACGATTGGGTACGAAGGTCGCGACCGGGCCGGAACACCCGTCTCACGACCACTATGCTTTGCTAAGGCGACCATGTCCCCACTCATCGACCGCCACGGACGTACCAAGCGCAAGCTGCGGATATCCTTGACCGACCGCTGCAACTTCCGCTGCACGTACTGCATGCCGGAACATCCGGACTGGCTGCCGCGCGCCAGCCTGCTCGAACGCGGCGAGATCGTGCGCCTGGCCGGCTTGTTCGTGGACCACGGCATCGACCAGATCCGCCTGACCGGTGGCGAACCGTTGCTGCGCCGCGACCTCTCCGAGTGCGTGCGGGAGATAAGCGCGCTCCGCGAGCGTGGGCTCTCGCGCCTGTCGATGACCACCAATGCGTCGCGCATCGCACCCAAGGCACGCGAACTGGTGCAAGCCGGTATCGACGATTTCAACGTGAGCCTCGATGCGATCGACCCGGACACGTTTCGCCGCCTGACCCGGCGCGAGGTCGCGCCGGTGCTGGACGGCATCGACGCACTGGTGGATGCGGGGGCGAAGGTGAAGCTCAACGCCGTGGTGATTCGCGGTGACAACGAGAAAGACGTGGTACCCCTGCTCGAGTGGGCGATGGCGCGAGGATTGCCGTTGCGCTTCATCGAGTACATGCCGCTGGACGCGCCGGGACACTGGAAGCGCGACGCCGTCGTTTCCGAGGCCGAGATGCTCGCGGCCATCGGTGAACGGCACCATGTGGAAAGCGTGCCGCGCGGCCACGATCCGGCCACGCCCTATCTCGTCGACGGACGGTATCCGCTCGGCATCATTTCCACGGTATCCAATCCGTTCTGTTCCACCTGCGACCGGCTGCGCATCACCGCCACCGGCGAGCTGTTCACCTGCCTGTTCTCGCCCATCGGCACCCCTTTGGGCGCACGCCTGCGTGAAGGCGTGGATGACGAGACGCTGGCCGCGCAGGTCGCCCGCGCCGTATGGCTGAAGGATGCGGGCTATGCCTCGCGGCCCGGGCCGGTCGACCGCCCACTGACCATGCATGCCATGGGCGGGTGAACTTCCGTATTCCAGGGATATCCATGAAACCGATCGTCTTCGAACTTTTCGCCAACCTCGAACGGCTGGCCGGGGCCGCCGAATGCCGCGTCGATGCCGGCGAGGAGACCGTCACCGTGGCCGACGCCCTGGCCGTGCTGGCCAGACAGCGTCCGGAGCTCGCCGGTTCGCTCGAGCGTTGCGCCTGTGTCTCGGGCGACACCATCGTCCGCCGCGCCGATCCCCTTCCGGCCGACCGCCGGATCGCCCTGTTGCCGCCCGTGGCTGGAGGTTGAACATGTCTCACGAGGTCCTTTCGCACACCCCGGTCGCCGTCGAGCCCCTGCTGGAACTGGATGCCCATCCGGAATGCGGCGGGCTGGCGCTCTTCGTCGGCACGGTGCGCGACCACCATGAAGGACGGCAGGTGCGTCACCTGAAATACACGGCGCACGAGCCGCTGGCCGCGAAGGTGATTCGCGACGTCGAGCACGCAACGCGCGAGCGCTACGGGGTACCGTATGTGCGAATCGTCCATCGGCTGGGCGATCTTTCCATCGGCGATGTCGCGATCGCCTGCGTGGTCCGCGCACCGCATCGCGCCGAAGCCTTCGACGCCTGCCGTTACGCGGTGGATGCGGTGAAGCACGGCGCGCCGATCTGGAAGGAAGAGTTCTACGCCGACGGAAGCAGCGCCTTCGTGGAGGGCTGCTGCATCCGCGACGACCTCGACGCACCGGCCGCCACGTCGCATCGCCACCATTCGCACACGAGCCACGGATGAAAGACGTCAGCCAGAAGCCGGACTCCCTCCGCGTCGCACGCGCCACCGCCACCCTCCATGCCCCCGCCGCCTGCATCGACCTGTTGCGTAGTGGCGAGACCGAGAAGGGCGATCCACTGAAGACGGCGCGTGTCGCGGGTATTCTCGCCGCCAAGCGCACCGATGAACTCATTCCGCTGTGCCACCCGTTGCCGATCCATCGGGCGGACGTGCACTACGAACTGGCCGATACCTTCGTGCGCGTGATCGCCGAGGTGCAGACCATCGGCCCCACCGGGGTCGAGATGGAAGCGCTCACGGCGGCCAGCCTCGCGGCGCTCACGATCTACGACATGCTCAAGCCGTATGCCGAGCCCGACGAGCTGCACATCGAGGATTGCCGTCTCGAGCGCAAGACCGGCGGCAAGTCCCACTACAGGCGCGCGTTGGATACGCCACGCAGTGCCGCGGTGGTCGTGTTGTCCGATACCGTGGCCAGCGGTGCCAAGCCGGATACGGCGGGAGCCTATGTGCGCGACGCGTTGATCGAGGCGAACTTCGCGCCGGTCGAATACGCGGTGATCGCCGATGACGCGGACGTGCTTGCCGACCTCTTGCGTTCGCTGGTGGACGGCGGCGTGGCGCTCGTCGTCACCGTCGGCGGGACGGGCCTCGGCCCCCGCGATATCACGGTGGACACGGTGCGGCCCATGCTCGACGTGGAAATCCCCGGCATCATGGAAGCCGCGCGGGCCTTCGGCCAGAAGCGCATGCCGTTCGCCATGCTTTCGCGTGGCGTCGCCGGATACGTGCGCGATACGTTGATCGTCACCTTCCCGGGGAGCCGCGGGGGGGCGAGCGAGTCGTTGGCGGCGACCTTGCCCGGCCTGGTCCACCTGCTGCAAACCGGGCGTGCGGGTGGCAAGCATCCCGGCGGCTACGGCGAAGTCCACTGACATGGCGTTGTTGCCGATCGAACAGGCGCTCGACCATTACCGCGCCGCCGTGCGCGCCTTGCCGACGCACCGGGTTCCCCTGGAGCTGGCGCTCGGCGCCGTATTGGCCGAATCACCGACGGCGCGTATCGCGTTGCCTCGCTTCACCCAGAGCGCCGTGGATGGTTATGCGGTGCGAGCCGATGACGGCATCGAACCCCTGACGCTCGTTGGCACGGCCGCGGCCGGCGATCCCGCGAAGGTGTCCGTCGGTCCGGGGCAGGCCGTGCGCATCCTTACCGGAGGCATGCTGCCCGACGGCGCGAATGCCGTGGCCCGGCAGGAAATCGTCGAGCGCACGGGCGAGGGCATCGTGCTGCGCGAACCTGTGCGTGTGGGTGAAGCCATCCGCCATGAGGGCGAGGAACTTCGCGCCGGCGCCATCATCGCCAGGGCCGGACAACGCGTCACCGCCGGGTTGCTCGCGGCCCTCGCTATGGCGGGCATCGATTCTCTCGACGTGTATCGGCGGCCGCGCGTGGCGGTGCTGGTCACCGGCGACGAAGTGGTGCGTGTGGGCGAACCGCTCGGTCCCGGACAGGTCTACGACGCCAACGGGCCGTTGTTGCGCGCATGGTTCGTCGAACACGGTTACGGCGAGCCCGTGGTGGCCTATGTCCGCGATGACGAGAGCGCGCTCGAAGAGGCCATGAGTGCCGCCCTCGACAGCGCGGACCTCGTCGTCACCAGCGGTGGCGTCTCCGTCGGCGATCGCGATTTCATTCCCACCGTCGCCGACCGGCTCGGCGTGCGCAAGGTTTTCTGGAAGGTGGCGCAAAAGCCCGGCAAGCCGCTTTGGTTCGGCATGCGCGAAGGCAAGGCGCTGCTCGGCATGCCGGGCAACCCGGCAGCGGTGCTGGTCTGCCTGGCGGTGCATGCGCGTGCCGTGCTGGGCCACCTCGAAGGTGAGGAAGCCGCGCAACCGGCATGGCGCAGCGGCGTGCTCAAGACGGATGTCGAGGCGGACGCCGAGCGTGACAGGCTGTTACGCATGCGCCTGGACATGGTCGACGGCGTCGCCACGCTGGAACTGCTGCCGCGCCAAGACTCGCATATGCTGAGCAACCTGGCATCGGCGCACGCCCTGGTCTGGCTGCCATCGCGAACGACTCCGTTCGCGATGGGTGAACGCGTAGCCTGGCTATCCATCTAGCGCCGTCGTGGTGGGAGCCGACCCTGTCGGCGATGGGTGCTTGCCCCAGGCTCCCACCAGGGTCAGCCTTTGTCTTACCAGGCCTTCACGTCCGACACGACCACGGTGTAGTCCTGCATGTCGGGCGAATAGCGGAACAGGCGGCCCAGGTCGAAGTCGACGCTCTTGCCCGGCTCGATGTTGGAGGTGCCGGCCGGCCAACCCTGCTTGCTGGCGACGACCTTGCCGGACGCGTCCTTCGCGTCGATGCGGATCTGCGCGGCGGCGGCTTCGCCGCACTTGTTGACGAGGTTGCCCTTCATGCTGAAACGCGGCTGGCCGGAGCCCTGCTGCAGCTTGACGGCGAAACCGTCGATGGTGAAATCCTTCGCGGCGCAGGCGGCGTGGGCGGACAACGGCGCGGCGACGAACAGTGCGATGGCGATGGCGATCTTCTTCATGGGTGGTACCTGTCGATAGGGGATAGGTGCACACCCTCGGGAGAGGGCGTTAGCCCTCGTATCGGCAGGTTCCAGTCCGACTTTAGGATTTTTCCGAGGAGGCCGGCGTGGCTCAGGCCGGCTCGAAGAGATCGCCGCTGACCTCGGCCAGCTCCGGATACCAGCGCTTCACCGGCGCGAAGCTGCGCCTGTGCACTTCGCAGGGACCGAGCCTGTCCAGGGCATCCAGGTGCTCGGGCACGGCATAGCCCTTGTGCCTGGAGAAGCCGTAACCCGGATGCAACGCGTCCAGCGCGTGCATGTGCCGGTCGCGGCTCACCTTGGCGAGGATCGAGGCGGCGCTGATCGCCGGTTCCGTGGCGTCGCCGCCGATCACGGCGCGGCCCTCGCATGGCAGCGAGCGCGGCAGGCGGTTGCCATCGACCAGGGCCAGGTGCGGATTGAGCGAGAGGCCCATGAGCGACCGGGTCATGCCCACCATCGTCGCCTGGAAGATATTGATCCGGTCGATTTCCTGGTGGTCGACGAAGACCACGCAGTAGGCGAGGGCACGCTCGACGATCCGGCCGTAGAGCTTCTCGCGCACGTCCTCGGTCAATTGCTTGGAGTCGTTGAGGCCTCGGATCGGCCGGGCGGGATCGAGGATCACCGCGGCGACCACCACGGGCCCGGCAAGCGGCCCGCGCCCGGCCTCGTCCACGCCGGCGACGATGAGGTCGCGGGCGAGCTGGGAGGTGACGTTGCGCTTGCGTGGCATGGACCGAAGCCTAGTGCCCGGCGGCCGCGACGGGCAAGCCGGGCGGCGCGACCAGGTCGGCCACGGCGTCCGCGGCGTGGTCGGCCGCGCGGCCTTCGAGGCCTCCACGCAGTTCCTGGTGCAGGTATTCGAAGGCCGCCACGATGGCGCCGCGGCGCTCGCTGTCGCCGAGCAGGTCCAGCGTGGCCTGGGCGAGGTTTTCCGCCGTGCAGTCGTCCTGCATGAACTCCGGGACGAGCAGGCCACGGCCCAGGCCGCAGGCACGGGCGAGGATGTTGGGCAGGCTGTACACGTCGGTCTTCAGCATGCGCAGCATGCGCGCGATGCGATAGCTGGTCGGCGACACACGGTAGCCGACCACCATCGGCCGCTTGGCCAGCATGGCTTCCAGCGTGGCGGTGCCCGAGGCCAGCAGTACCGCGTCGGCGGCGACCATGGCGTCGTGGGCATGACCGTCCGTCAGCAGGGGCGGCGTACCGGGAAAATCGCGTAGCAGTTCGGTGAGCCGCGCATGTACGCGCTCGTTGGCCGCCGGAACGACGATGCGCAGCGCCGGCATGGCCGATGCGATGCGCCGCGCGGCTTCGATGAAGATGGCACCCACGCGTTCGATCTCGCTGGGACGGCTGCCAGGCAGAACGGCGAGCAGGGGCGCATCGTGGGGAAGCCCGAGCGCATCGCGCGCGCCGTCACGGTCGGCCACCATCGGAAAGCGGTCGGCGAGGGGATGGCCGACGAAGCGCGCGTCGACGCCGTGTTTCGCGTAGATCGGGGGCTCCATCGGGAACAGGCAGAGCACCCGCTCCGCCGACTGGCCGATCTTTTCGGCGCGCTTTTCGCGCCAGGCCCAGACGGAGGGGCTGACATAGTGGGCCGTGACCAGGCCGGCGGCCTTGAGCTTGCGCTCCACGCCGAGGGTGAAGTCGGGTGCGTCGATACCGATGGTGAGGGCGGGTTTCGCGGCGAAGAGCTTGGCCAGCAGTTCCCGGCGCAAGCGGAGCAGACGCGGCAGGTGCTTCACGACTTCGGCGAAACCCATCACCGACAGTTCGCGGATGTCGTACCAGGATTCGAAACCTCTCGCGAGCATGCGCCGTCCGCCGATACCGACGAAGCGCGCGCCCGGAAAGCGCGCCCGCAACGCATCGATGAGATCGGCGCCGAGCTGGTCGCCGGAATCCTCGCCGGCGATCAGGGCGATCAGCGGTGCTTCGGCCGGAGTCGTGCTCTGCTGCATGGTGATGTGCCTGCCGCTGCGGAAATCAGCGGGCGAGCGAGCGCTCGCTGCGGTCGATGAACTCGAGCATCTGGCGCACGTCCTCACTGGTCTCGGCCTGGGCGAGCAACTGCTCGCGGGCCTCGGCCAGCGGCAGGCCGGCCATGTACAGCGTGCGGTAGGCGCGCTTGATCGCCGCGATGCGCGTGGTGTCGAAGCCGCGGCGCTTCAGCCCTTCGCTGTTGATGCCGCGCGGCCGGCCGCGGGTCTCGTTGGCCATCATCACGAAGGGCGGTACGTCCGATCCCACCAGGCAGCCCATGCCGATGAACGCGTGCGCGCCCACCTTGCAGAACTGGTGCACGCCCGAATAGCCGGAAAGGATCGTCCAGTCGCCGATCTCCGCATGCCCGGCCAGCGCCGAATAGTTGGAAAACACCACGTGGTTGCCCACCTGGCAATCGTGCGCGATGTGCACGTAGGCCAGCAGCCAGTTGTCGTTGCCGATCCGGGTGATGCCGCCACCGTCGCCGGTGCCCCGGTTGATCGTGACGAACTCGCGGATGAGGTTGCGGTCGCCGATGACCACCTCGGTACGCTCGCCCTGCCACTTCTTGTCCTGCGGCGGGCCGCCGATGGAGGCGAACTGCGAGATGCGGTTGTCGCGGCCGATGACGGTCGGACCTTCGATCACCACGTGCGGACCGACGGTCGTGCCCTCGCCGATGACCACATCCGCGCCGACGATGCTGTACGCACCGATGGCGACGTTGTCCGCGATGCGGGCGGACGGATCGATCTGCGCGGTGGGATGGATCATTTGTCGCTCCTTGCGGCGCACATCAGTTCGCAGCAGGCGACCACCTTGCCGTCGACCAGGGCCTTGGCTTCGAACAGGCCCATGCCACGGATGAGGCGCTTGAGCGAGACTTCCATGCGCAGCTGGTCGCCGGGCGCCACGACCGCGGAGAAGCGGGCGTTGTCGACCTTGACCAGGTAGAACAGCGGGCTGCCGGCGTTACCGTCGATCTGGCTGGTGATCTGGGTCAGCAGGCCGGCGGTCTGGGCCATGGCCTCGACGATCAACACGCCCGGCATCACCGGATGACCGGGGAAGTGGCCCTGGAAGAACGGCTCGTTGATGGTGACGTTCTTGATCGCGGTGATGGACTTGCCGGGTTCGATCTCGATCACCCTGTCCACCAGCAGGAACGGGTAGCGGTGCGGCAGGAGCCGCTGGATCTGCTCGACGTCGACAGGGAGCGTCACGGCAGCTTTCAATTCGGTCATTGCCCTTTATCCTTTTCCAGCGCCGCCAGGCGGCGCGCGTACTCGTCGAGATGTTTCATGCGCGCCGCGTTGCGCCGCCACAGGCGGTTTTCCTGCAGCGGGGAGCCGGACGAATATTCGCCGGGTTCCCTGATCGATGCCGTCACGAGGCTTTTCGCCGTGATGGTAACCCGGTCGGCCAGTTCGAGGTGGCCGAGGACACCCGCGTTGCCGCCGATGAGACAGTAGCGGCCGATCTTCGCGCTGCCCGCCACCGCCGAGCACCCGGCCATGGCGGTATGCGCGCCGATATGCACGTTGTGGGCGATCTGGATCTGGTTGTCCAGGCGCACGTCTTCCTCGAGCACCGTGTCTTCCAGGGCGCCGCGGTCGATGGTGGTGTTGGCGCCGATTTCGCAGTCGTTGCCGATGCGCACGCCGCCAAGCTGCGGCAGCTTCACCCAGTGATCGCGATCGAAGGCGATACCGAAGCCGTCGGAGCCGATCACGGCGCCGGGATGAACCAGCACGCGCTCACCCAGGGTCACGCGGATCACCAGGGTGACACGGGCGACCAGGCGGCTGCCGGCGCCGACGACGCAGCCGGGGCCGATCGTGCAATGCGGCCCCAGGATCACGCCTTCCTCGATCACCGCGCCTTCCTCGATCACGCAGCAGGGGCCGACGCTGGCGGTGGGGTGGATGCGCGCCGAGGGCGAGACCACCGCGCTGACGTGGATGCCGTGCGGTGCCGCCGCATGCTTCTCGAACAGCGCGGCGATCTTCGCATAGGCGACGTAGGGGTCTTTCGCCACCAGCGCGGCACCCTTGCGCAGGGGCAGGGCGTCGGCGCCGAGCACCACGATGCCCGCCTGCGATTCGGCCAGCTGCGAGGTGTACTTGGGATTCGACAGGAAGGTGAACTGGGTCGGGGTCGCCGCCGACAAGGTGCCGACGCCGTCCACGACGGTGGACGGATCGCCATGCGCCTCGAGGTCGAAGCGGGCGGCCAGTTCGGCCAGGGTGAATTGCGGATTCCCGCTCACGGAACGCTCCCAAAAGAAAGGGGTGGCGCTTGGCCACCCCCATGATTCTACAGGGTCTTCGCTGGAGACCGCGGTTAGAACGTATTGCCGAAGGTGAACTGGATGCGCTCGACGAAGCGGCTGTCGGCATCCTTCTTACGGAACGGCACGGCGAAGTTGATGATCAGCGGGCCGATCGGCGCCTGCCACTGCAGCGAGAGGCCCGTGGAGGCGCGCAGTTCGCTGGCGTCGAAGGAGCCGTAGTCCTTGTAGACGTTACCGACGTCGACGAACCAGGAGACGCGGGCCGTGTTCACGTCCTTCAGGAAGGGCAGGGGCAGGAAGACCTGCGCCGTGCCCAACACCTTGAACGCGCCACCGACTGGCTGGCCGTAGCTGTAGTAGCCGCCCTCGCACTGGCCCTTCTTGTTCGGTGCCGAGGAGGTGCTGCCACCGTCGCACAGGCGCGGTCCGAGGGTGTTGTCCTGGAAACCGCGTACGTCGCGCACGCCGCCGGCGTAGTAGTTCTCCCAGAACGGGAACTCCACCTTGTCGCCCTTCTTGTAGATCGTGCTCTTGACGACCTGGCCGGTCACCGGATCGACGGTATAGCCATAGCCGTCATTGTCGTAGGTCTGGCCGTAAGTCTTGCCGTAGCCGACCTGGCCGTCGAGGTAGAGCACGAAGCCCTTGCCGATCGGCCAGTAGTGGTTGGCCTCGGCGAACAGCTTGTAGTACTGCACGGTGGAGCCCGGCAGCGCGCCCGAGATCGAGGCGGTCAGCTGGCCACCACGGGTCGGTGCCCAGTAGCTGTTACGGGTGTCGTGGGTGTAGCCCAGGCTCGACGTCCACGAATGGATCGTCTTGTTGCCCAGGGCGTTCTGGTACGCCACCAGCTGCTGCGGCGTGTAGAACGACGTGTTGATCAGGTTCGAGCTGACACCGAGGCTCGTCGACACCGAATCGAAGTCGGTGATGGGGATCGACAGCGTGGTTTCGAACGACTTCGTGCTGTAGGTGTAGTTCGCCAGATCGGTGTCGCCGTAATCCAGCTTGCTGTAGCCCAGGTTGTAGCCGATCTGCACGCCGGAGTCGGTCAGGTACGGATTGGTGTAGCTGGCGTTGACGCGCTTGTAGTACGTGCTGGTTTCCGCGCCGATCGAGAAGCGGTCGCCGGTACCCAGGAAGTTGTTCTGCGATACCGAGGCCGACAGGATGATGCCGGAGTACTGCGAGTAGCCGACGCCGAACATCAGCGAGCCGGCGGACTGCTCTTCGACCTTCGCGGTGAGGTCGACCTGGTCGACGGTGCCGGGCACCAGCGCCTTGTCGATGTCGACGGTCTTGAAGTAACCCAGGCGCTGCAGGCGGGTCTTCGAACGGTCGATCGCGCCCTGCGAATACCAGGCACCTTCGAGCTGGCGCATTTCGCGACGCAGCACTTCGTCTTCCGTACGGGTATTGCCCTGGAAGACCACGCGGCGGACATACACGCGCTTGCCCGGCTCGATGAAGAGCGTGAGGTCGGCCGTGCGCTTGTCCTTGTCGAGCTTCGGAATCGGCGTGACCTTGGCGAAGGCGTAGCCGATGTTGGCGAGGATGCCCTTGATCGCGTCGGTGCTGGCCTCGATGGCGCCACGGTTGAAGGTGTCGCCCTTATGGATGAAGACCAGCTTGCGCAGGGTGTCTTCCGGCAGGATGAGTTCGCCGAGCAGCTTGACGTCGGAGACGGTATAGACCTCGCCTTCCTTGACGCTGGCGTCCACGTACATGGCGCGCTTGTCCGGGCTGATGGCCACCTGCGTGGAATCGATGCCGAAGTCGGCGTAGCCGCGGTTCATGTAGTAGTTGCTGAGCTTTTCCAGGTCGCCCGACAGCTTCTCGCGCGAGTACTGGTCGTCCTTCGAATACCAGGACAGCCAGTTCGTGGTGTTGGACTCGAAGCCCTTGCGGATGTCCTTGTCGGCGAAGGCCTTGTTACCGACGACGTTGATCTCCTTGATCTTCGCCGCCTTGCCTTCGCGGATCTCGATGTCGATCGCCACGCGGTTGCGGTCGAGGCGGGTGACGTGCGGATCGACCGAGACGTTGTACTTGCCGCGGTTGTAGTACTGGCGGATCAGTTCCTGCTGCACGCGGTCGAGCGACAGGCGGTCGAAGGTCTCGCCTTCGGCCAGGCCGATTTCCTTCAGGCCCTTGCGCAGGTCGTCTTCCTTGATGTCCTTGTTGCCGCGCAGCGTGAGCTTGGCGATGGCCGGACGCTCGACGACCTTGATCACCAGGATGTCGCCCTGGCGGTCGAGCTCGACGTCGCTGAAGAACTTGGTTTGGTAGAGGGCGCGAATGGCGGCTTGCGCCTTGTCGTCGCTCAGGGTTTCACCCTTCTCGATCGGAAGGTAGCTCAGCACCGTGCCTTGCGCGATGCGCGTGAGGCCGTCGATGCGGATGTCGGAAACGACGAACGGCTCGAAGGCAAGCGCATTGGCGGACAGGGAGGCAAGCAAGATCAGGGCGGCGATACGCTTCATCGTCGATTCCGTTGGGTTAATTCCAGCCGACGGCGGACGAGGCCGGCGACCGAAGAGGAGCACGCGCAGGACTCATGCCCTGCGTCGTTCGGCGCAGGACGCGCGAGCGCCCCTAGCCTGGGGTGATACGGTGAGTGGGTTCCGCGCAACGCGTGGATCCCCGTCACGAGACGAGCATTCGCTGGATGTCGTTGAAGAACGCCAGCCCCATCAACGTGAACAAGAGGACGATACCCACGTACTGGCCGGCGATCATGGTGCGTTCGCTGACCGGGCTGCCTTTGATCAACTCGATAAGGTAATACAGCAGGTGTCCACCGTCCAAGACCGGGATGGGCAGGAGGTTCAAGATCGCGAGGCTCAGGGACACCAGCGCGAGGAAGTTCAGGAACCAGCCGAGGCCGCGATTGGCCGAATCGTTGGCGACCTGGGCGATGCCGATGACACCGGAGAGGTTCTTGGTGGAGGCCTCGCCGGACAGCATCTTGCCGATCAGGTTGAAGGTGGACGCGGTACCCGTCCAGGTGGCGCGCAGCGACTCGCTGAAGGCGCGCACGGGGCCGTAGCGCAGCGTGGCCTCCTCCATGGGACGGGGCGCCACGCCGATCAGCCAGCGGGTGGGCTGGCCTTGCTCGGACTTCATCCGGGCGGTGATCTCGAACGTCCTGGGCTGCCCGTCGCGCTGCACGGTGACGGCGATCTTCGGGGCCAGGGCGGCCTGTTCCGGCACCAGCTTGGTGAACTCGCCGAAGTCGGACACGGGCTTGCCGTTGACGGCGAGGATGCGGTCGCCGACGCGCATGCCGGCGAGGGAGGCGGGATCGCCAGGGACCACCTGGCCGACGATGGCGGGCAATTGCAGCCCCAGGCCGAGCTGGGTGAAGCGCTTGCCGATGTCGCCGTTGGCGTCGAGGTTCTGCAAGGGCAGCACGACGTCGCGCTGGGCGCCATCGGTGCCGGTGACCCGCACCGGGAGGGGATCGTTGCCGAGCAGGCCATTGGCCAGCACTTCGGTGGCCTCGCTCCAGTTGCCCACGGGATCGCCGTTCATGGCGACGATGCGGTCGCCCGGGCGGATGCCGGCCACGGCGGCGACACTGCCGGGTTGGGCGGAGATCACGGGGGCCACGTCCGGCTTGCCGACCATGTACATCGCCCAGAACGCGGCGATGGTGAAAATGAGATTGAAGGCCGGACCGGCCGCCACGATGGCGATGCGCTTCCAGACCGACTTGCCGGTGAATTCCTCGTCGCGCTGGGCAGGCGAGACATCGCCCTCGCGGGCGTCCAGCATCTTGACGTAGCCGCCGAGCGGAATCGCGGCGATCTGGTATTCCGTGCCGTCCTTCGCCACGCGGCGCCACAGCGGGCGGCCGAAACCGACCGAAAAGCGCAGCACGCGCACGCCACAGCGGCGCGCGACCCAGTAGTGGCCGAATTCGTGGAAGGTTACCAGCACGCCGAGCGTAACCAGCAGCCAGAACACGGAACCTAGGACAGGACTCATCGGAGAGGGAAGGTCTCGAATAAAAAAACGTTTGGGTGGAGCGAGTTTAGCAGTAAGCGCGGTGAAGCACGTCCCGGGCCACCCTGCGTGCTTCCGCGTCTCGTTCCACAAGGGACTGGACATCGACCACGGGTTCGGCCGGCAGTTCCTCAAGAACCCGTTCGACGAGCTCGGCGATGCCGAGGAAGGGGAGGGTTCCGGCCAGGAAGGCCTCCACGGCCACCTCGTTGGCGGCGTTGAGGATGGCGGTGGCGTCGCCGCCCGAGCGCAAGGCGGCGAAGGCCAGGGCGAGGCAGCGGAAGGTTTCGGTATCGGGCTGCTCGAAGTCGAGGCGGGCGTGGGCGGCGAGATCCAGCGGGGCTACCCCCGCCTCGATCCGATCCGGCCAGGCCAGCGCGCAGGCGATGGCCGTGCGCATGTCGGGGTTGCCCAGCTGGGCCAGCATCGAGCCGTCGACGTAGTCGACCATCGAGTGGACCAGGCTCTGCGGATGCACCACCACTTCGATCGAGTCCACCGGTGCGGCGAACAGGTGGTGGGCCTCGATCACCTCCAGGCCCTTGTTCATCAGCGTGGCCGAGTCGACCGAGATCTTCCGGCCCATGGACCACTTGGGATGGGCGCAGGCCTCGTCCGGCGTGATCGCGCCCAGGTCGGCGCGCGTGCGGCCGCGGAACGGACCGCCCGAGGCGGTGAGGACGAGCCGGCGGACGCCCGAGCGACGCAGGTCGGGCCGGCCGCCCGGCAGGCACTGGAAGATGGCGTTGTGCTCGGAATCGATGGGAATGAGCTCGCCGCCGCCCTGGCGCAATGCCTCGAGCAGCAGGGCCCCGCCCATCACGATGGATTCCTTGTTGGCCAGGAGCAGGCGCTTGCCCGCGCGTGCGGCGGCGAGGGTCGAGTCGAGTCCCGCCGCGCCGACGATGGCGGCCACGACGGTGTCGCACAGGGGCCCCGCGGCGGCCCGGGTGACGGCCTCGTGCCCCGAGGCGACTTCGCAACGCACCCCGGCCGCGGCCAGGCGGCGGGCCAGATCCGCTTCCATCGAGGGATCGGCCACGATGGCGAGGTCGGGCCGGAAGCGCTCGCACAGTTTGGCCAGCGAGGCGGTGTCGCGGTTGGCCGCCAGCACGGTGGCGCGGAAGCGCTCCGGATGGCGGGCGATGACGTCGAGCGTGCTGCCGCCGATGGAACCGGTGGCGCCGAGGACGGCGACCTGGCGGATGGCCATGGCTCAGAGCCCCAGCAGCAGCTTGCCGGCGGCGAACACCGGCAGCGCGGCGAAGACGCTGTCGAGGCGATCCAGGAGTCCGCCGTGGCCCGGGAACAGGTCGCCCGAATCCTTTACCTCGGCGTGGCGCTTCATGAGGCTTTCGAAGAGGTCGCCGACCACCGCGATGGCCACGGTGACCACGCCCAGCACGGCCAGGCCGACCAGTTGCCAGCCTTCACGCACGCCGAGCAGGAAGCCGCCGAGCAGGGTGACGAGGCCGCCGGCCACGATGGCGCCGTAGACGCCGGCCCAGGTCTTTCCCGGACTGATCCGTGGGGCGAGCTTGCGCCGGCCGAAATAGCGGCCGCTGAAATAGGCGCCGGTGTCGGCGAACCAGACGATCACGAGGGAAAGCAGGGTCCACCAGTTGCCGCGCTCGCCGCTGTGCATGAGGATCGCGGCGGCCAGCGTCGGCACGATCACGAAGGCGCCCACGCCCAGCTTGAGCATGCGGTTCTCGGCGTTCGGCGCGGCGGCGAAGGTGAAGTGGCGCAGCCAGAAGCAGCAGCCGATCCACCAGGCCACGCCTGCCAGCGTCACCACGGTGAGCAGGCCCGGCGTGCGCACGATCAACAGGGCGACGAACATCGCGGCGGCGACACCGACGACGATGCCGCGGCCGACCGGGGTGCGGCAGCCGGCCAGCAGGCTCCATTCCCACGCGGCGCCGAGGAAGACGATGGCGACCAGCGCGGCGAAGAAGCCGGTGGGCGGCAGCAGGATCAGGGCCAGGACCAACGGGATGAGGATCGCGGCGGTGGTGATGCGTTGTTTCAGCATGGGGTTCCGGCGTCAGCCTTTGGCGACCTGTTCGCCGGTGCGCCCGTAACGGCGCTCGCGGCGGGCATAGTCGTCGAGGGCCTCGTCGAGGCTGGCCTGGTCGACGTCGGGCCACAGGGTGTCGGTGAAATAAAGCTCGGCATAGGCGATCTGCCAGAGCAGGAAGTTGCTTACCCGGCGCTCGCCGCCGGTGCGGATGAAGAGATCGACCGGCGGTTGGTCGGCGAGGCAGGTGTAGCCGTGCAGGCGTGTTTCGTCGATGTCCTCCACGCCGAACTCGCCACGGGCGACGGCTTCGGCCGCGAGCCGGGCCGCTCGTGCGATGTCCCAGCGCCCGCCGTAGTTCACCGCCACGTTCATGTCGAGCGCCGTGTTGGCGGCGGTCCGCTCCATCGCGGCGCGCATGCGTGCGCTCAATTCGGGCGCGAAGGCGTCCAGATCGCCCACGAAGCGGATGCGCACGCCGTTGCCGTGGAGTTCGTCCACTTCCTTGTCGAGCGCCTTCAGGAAGAGCTCCATCAAGGCCGAGACCTCGGTGGGCGGGCGCCGCCAGTTCTCGCTGGAGAAGGCGAACAGGGTCAGCGAGGCGATGCCGCGACGGAGGCAGAACTCCACCGCTTCCCTCACCGCCTTCTGGCCGGCGTGGTGACCGAACGTGCGGGGGCGCAGGCGCTGCTTGGCCCAGCGGCCGTTGCCATCCATCACGATGGCGAGGTGGCGTGGCACCCCGGCTTCGGGCCTCGCTGCCATGGGCAAGATCCGATGGCGCGTCAGAGCGCCATCAGCTCCTTTTCCTTTTCCTTCACCACGTCGTCCACTTCCTTGACGAACTTGTCGGTGAGCTTCTGGATGTCGTCGTCCGCGCGCTTCTGGTCGTCCTCGGTGATTTCCTTGTCCTTGAGCAGCTTGGCCACGTGCTGCACGGCGTCGCGACGCACGTTGCGGATGGCGATCTTGGCGGCTTCTCCTTCCTTGGCCACGCTCTTGGCGAGTTCCTTGCGGCGCTCCTCGGTCGGCGGCGGGAAGTTCAGGCGGATGTCCATGCCCATGGTGGTCGGGGTGATGCCGAGATCGGAAGCCATGATGGCCTTCTCGATCGGGCCGACCATGCTCTTGTCGAACGGCTTGACCGACAGCGAGCGTGCGTCCGGCGTGGTCACGTTGGCGACCTGGGACAGCGGGGTGGGCGTGCCGTAGTAGGGCACGACGATGTTGTCGAGGATCGAAGGGTTGGCGCGACCCGTGCGGATGGTCTTCAGGTCGTGCTTGAGCGATTCGATACTCTTGCCCATGCGGGTCTGGGCATCGTTCTTGATGTCGTTGATCATGGACGTAATTCCGATGGAACAGGTCAGCAAGCGAGTATAGCAGCGCGGGCGGCGCGGCCGTGCCGCACCGCGCCAAGGAGGGGTCGAGGGCGGCCGGGCGTCAGCCCGCGTCGACCAGGGTGCCGACCGGTTCGCCGTGCATGATCCTCATGAGGTTGCCCGGCTGGGTCATGTCGTAGATGCGCAGCGGCAGCTTGTTCTCGCGGCACAGGGCGATGGCGGCGGTGTCCATCACCTCCAGGCGGCGCTCGATCACCTGGTTATAGGTGAGGTGGTCGTAGCGCTGGGCGGTGGGATCGCGCTTGGGATCGGCCGAATAGATGCCATCGACCTTGGTCGCCTTCAGCAGCAGGTCGGCGCCGACTTCCACGGCGCGCAGCGCGGCGGCGGAATCGGTGGTGAAGAAGGGGTTGCCGATGCCGGCGGCGAACAGGGCCACGCGGCCCTTCTCGAGGTGGCGGATCGCGCGGCGGCGGATGAAGTCCTCGCACACCTCGTTGATCTTGATCGCACTCATGGTGCGGGCTTCGCCGCCGAGCTTCTCGATGGCGTCCTGCATGGCGAGCGCGTTCATGACGGTGGCGAGCATGCCCATGTGGTCGCCGGTGACACGGTCCATGCCCGAGGCGGCCAGGCCGGCGCCACGGAAGATGTTGCCGCCGCCGATGACGACGCCGACCTGGACGCCGGCGTCGCGTACTTCGAGGATTTCCTTCGCGAGCCGGCCGATCACCTTGGGATCGATCCCGTAATCCTCGCTACCCATCAGGGCTTCACCGGAGAGCTTGAGCAGGATACGGCGGTGGTTCAGCGGATTGCTCATGGGGATCTCCAGATTGTGTGGGGCAAAACGCTGGCAGTTTAGCGCGCCGGGAGTCATGACAGGAATGTGAAAAACTGTCGCGCATCGCGTTTTTCAAAACACCGCCCTGGTGGGAGCCGACCTTGTCGGCGATCCCGCGGTAGCGGGCCAGGTCGAGGCGAGTACCCATCGCCGCTGAAGCGGCTCCCACAACAGCATCGGGTAGGCCGGGCCGCCAAGTCATGCATCGAGACCGCGGAGGTCCGATCAGGCCCACAAAAAAGGCCGCGATCGCTCGCGGCCTTTTTCTTTCACCAGGTGGAGAGGCTTACGCCAGGCCAGCCTGCTTCATCACTTCGGCCGCGAAGTCGTCG
>Ga0182008_10000263_pt1 | contig 41166 bp, 28 predicted proteins | sample Sormic07211129_1_FD_120482 | JGI IMG/M metagenome (GOLD analysis project Ga0182008, IMG submission 120482) | Rhizosphere microbial communities from Sorghum bicolor, Mead, Nebraska, USA - 072115-129_1 metaG | ecosystem: Host-associated > Plants > Roots > Rhizosphere | place: USA: Nebraska...
CAATTCCTTGGCCCCCCAGTCGTGGGTGATGGGGCTGAAATCCCACATCGACAAGGCGAACAACCCAAGGCCGGTCATCATGATCCAGCGCAGGTCGATGCGGTTGGCCAGGAAGGCATACAGCGGAATCGCCATGATCTGGAATACGCCGGTGGAGAACACCGCCAGGCCAATGTCCAGCGCGCCATAACCCCGCACCCGGCCGAGAAACAGCGGCGTCAGGTAAATCGTCGCGAACAGACCAATCCCGGTGACGAAGGAAAAGAAGCAGCCGAGGGCGAAATTGCGATCCTTGAGTGCGCGCAGGTCGACGATCGGATTGGCCACGTGCAAGGTGCGCCCGATAAAGGCCAGACCCGCCAGACCGCTGATCCACGCCGTGGTCAGAATCGTTTGATCGCTGAACCAGTTCCAGCGCGGACCTTCTTCGAGGGTGTATTCTAGGCAACCGAGAAACAGCGCGAGAAACACCATGCTCAGGTAGTCCGCGCCCTTGAGCAGCGCCAGTTCCGGCTGGTCGATCTTTACCAGCATCGGCACGGCCACGGCGACGAAAATCCCCGGCACCAGGTTGATGTAGAACAACCAGTGCCACGAGGAAATGTCAGTAATCCAGCCGCCGATCACCGGACCCAGGGTCGGCGCCAGTGATGCCACGGCGCCGATGGTTGCGGCGGCGATCACCCGTTGTTTGCCGGTGAAGAAAAAGAACGCGGTGGTGAACACCAGCGGAATCATCGAGCCGCCAAGAAAACCTTGCAGCGCCCGAAAGGCGATCATGCTCTGGATGTTCCAGGCCACGCCGCAAAGCAAACTGGCCAGGGTGAAGCCGACCGCCGAGGCGCAGAACAGCCAGCGTGTGGAGAACACCCGCGACAGCCAGCCTGATAGCGGGATCACGATGATTTCGGCGATCAGATAACTGGTCTGCACCCACGCGGTTTCATCGGTGCCGGCCGAGAGTCCGCCGCCGATGTCACGCAGAGAGGCCGAGACGATCTGGATGTCCAGCAGCGCGATGAACATGCCGATGCACATCGTGGCGAAGGCGAACACTTTGGTCGCGGTGGCCATGTCGGCGGCGTTGAGCGGTTGCGCCGGGGCGGTGAGGGTGGTGCTCATGGTGCGACGGCCACGGCGCTGGATTCAGCGGGCGCGCGGGTGTCGACTTCAGCGGTGACCGACAGCCCTGGCCGCAGATGCCCGAGCACGCCGTCGGCCGGATCGAGCAGAATTCGCACCGGCACCCGCTGGACGATTTTGGTGAAGTTGCCGGTGGCGTTCTCTGGCGGCAACACGCTGAATTGCGAGCCGGTGGCGGGGGCGAGGCTGTCGAGGCGGCCGTGGAATTCCTGGCCGGAAAGCACGTCGGCGCGGATGCTCACCCGTTGCCCGGGTTTCATCCGCGCCAGTTGGTCCTCCTTGAAATTGGCATCCACCCACAGACCGCTGGCCGGTACAACCGATAACTGTTGCGACCCGGCCTGGGCATAGGCGCCGACCCGTGCGCGACGATTGCCGATCACGCCATCAACCGGCGCGCGCAGTTCGGTGTAGCCGAGGTTCAACTGCGCCAGATCACGCTCGGCCCGGGCTTGTTGCAGGGCGGCGCGGGCCTGTTGTTTCTGGGTGTCGATCACCGCCAGTTGGCGCTGCGCGGCGAGCAGTTCGGCCTGGGCGCGGGCACTCAGGGCCTGGGCGGTCTTGAAGCTGGCGTCGGCGCGTTGGGCGCTTTCCACCGACACGGCATTGCTGCTGACCAGGCGTTTGTAGCGCGCGTTGTCATCCCGCGAGCGGGCGGTTTCAGCACCGGCGGCATCGATGCCGGCGCGGGCCTGGCCGATCACCGCTTGCTGCAGTTGCTCGGTGGCGTCGAGGTTGGCCAGCAGCGCTTCTTCGGCGGCGACTGCGCCTTCGGCTTTGGCGAGGTTGGCGCGGTAATCCCGTGCGTCAAGGCGGATCAGCACATCGCCGGCCCTCACCGACTGGTTGTCGCTGACCAGCACTTCTTCGATGTAGCCGGCGACCTTTGGCCCGATCACCGTGACGTCACCACCAATGTAGGCATCGTCGGTCTCTTCAAGAAAACGCCCGGTGCCCCACCAGTGCGCGGCGTATAGGCCAGCCACGACCAGGGCAATCAGGCCGGCACCCGTCAGCAGCAGGCGTTTGCGCAGTGGCGGCCTGGCGGAGGTGACCGCGGCAGACAGGTCGGGCTCAACGGTGGGCATGCTGGTCATGGTGTGATACCTGCGGAAATGGTTGTTCATTACGGTCGTAATATGACGAAAGTAATATTTTGTCGCAATTGAATTTTCATGCCGGTCGTCAGTTGCTGACCGGATCTCGGGGTTTGGAGCGGTTTCTATAAACGACAGCGTCATTAATACGGGACAGGTCTTCGAGAACCCAATGAAAAGCCTCGGGGAAACCCTGATAGCGCGGCGTTGAACACAACAAAATCAAATGTTTAAGAAATGTAAGCGCTGTAGGAAGCGTCTTGCATTTGCGTAAGAAGGCTCTGACTATCACTCGCATTGATGAAGTGGCATTACGCCATTTCATGCTTGCAAGGATGTTGCGTGCCGTATTTGCTTCGCGCTGTTTCTCGTCGTCGCTTCACGCTTTGCCCGCTGTTGTCGGCCTTTGTGTTGAGTGTGTGTGCCTCCTCGATTCAAGCGGCTGACCCTGTTGCGCCGGGCCAGGAAGTGCTGCGCCAGCAGCAACAGCAACAGCGCGATCTGCAACAACTGCAGCTTGAGCAACGCAAGCGCCAACTGGAGCGCGGTGCGTTCAGTCCTGCGCCCGCCACCCCCGCGCTCTCGCAAACTGTCGCTGCCGATGAACGCTGCTGGCCACTGAGCGGCACGCGCATCGGCGGCGTTACGCTGCTCGACAGCGACAAACTCAACACGCGGATCAAACCGCTGCTGGCGCCGTGCATGGGCGTCGGCCAGATCAATCATTTGCTGGCGACCATCACCGCGATCTATGTCGAGCAGGGCTACATCGCCAGCCGCCCGTACCTGTTGAGCGCGCCGGCAGCGGGGCAGTCGCTGGACATCATGATCGACGAGGGCTACATCGAGTCCATCGAACTGGCCGATCAGAGCCTGCCCGTTTCGCTGGGCGGTGCGTTCCCGCACATGCTCGGCCAGCCGCTGAACCTGCGCGATCTGGAGCAAGGCCTCGATCAGTTGAACCGCCTGCGTTCGCTTGACCTGACCGCCGACATCGCCCCCGGCAGCCAGCCCGGTGCGTCGCGAATCATCCTGCGTTCGCGCACGGCCGGGCCGTCGCGCTGGGCGTTGGGGCTGGGCATGGACAACCTCGGCAGCGCCAGCACCGGGCGGGATCGCAATACCGTCAGCCTGAGCTTCGACAGCCCGCTGCAACTCAACGATCTGTTGAGCCTCAGCGCCAGCGACACGTTGAATCAGGGCGATCGCTACAGTCGCAACGCCAGCCTGTATTACGCGATTCCCTACGGCTATTGGACCTACAGCGCGTTCGCCAGCCATGCGGAATATCGCGCGCCGTTCAAGCTGCCCAGCGCGACCTTGTACAGCACCGGCATCACCGATCAACTGAGCCTGCGCGCCGACCGCGTGTTGTGGCGCGACCAGAGCCGCCAGCTCAGCGCCAATCTGCAATTGGCGCACAAGGATGTCGACAGCTATCTGGAGAATGTCCGTCTGGGCATTCAAAGCCCGACCCTGACTGTGGCCGAAGCCGGGCTCAATCTGTTCTGGCTCGACCGTGCGGTGTGGAACCTCGACTTCACCTATTCGCAAGGCCTGCGCTGGCTGGGCGCCGATGACGACGCCAATCATGCGGTCAACAATTTGCCCAAAGCGCAGTTTCGCAAGTACCGCATCGGCCTCAGCCAGTGGCGCAACGGCCAGTTCGGCGCGCAAGCGTGGCAGTGGCAGAGCCAGCTCAATCTGCAATACAGCTCCGACCCGTTACCGGCCATCGAACAGTTGCTCGGCACCGACGATTCGGCAGTGCGCGGCTATCGGGTCAACAGCGCATCCGCTGCCAGCGGCGCGATCTGGCGCAACACCTTCCGTCTGCCCCTGCGCAACGATTGGCCGCTGCAGATCACCCCGCGCGTGGCGCTGGACAACGGCTGGCTCAAGGCCGACCACGGTGCCCAGAGCCAACGCCTGAGCGGCGCCAGCGTCGGGCTGAATCTTGGCTGGAAGAATCTGCAAGTGGACGTCGATTACCAGCGCGCCCTCAACACCCCCAACGGATTGCAGCACGAGCCAGAGACCTGGCTGATGCGCGTGGGGTTGCAGATATGAGCACCACCGAGACTTATCAAGCAGTGAACAAACAGCCGTCGGATCTGAGCGCGACAGCCACGGCCAATACTCAATCACGCGCCGTGATGCCGTACTTACATGGAGACGTTTTTATGCCAGCACACACCTTTGCATTTCATCTTTCTCCTCGGGGCAAACTGCGCTGGGCGATCGCCAGCCTGTTCTTCGCCGTGCACCTGCCGACCGCTCTCGCCGGCGGTGTGGTGGTCGCACCCGGCCCCGGCGGCACCGCGCAATTGCAGACCCAGGGCGGCGTGCCCATCGTCAATATCGTCGCGCCCAACGGCTCGGGCCTGTCGCACAACCAGTTCCTCGACTACAACGTCGACCGTCAGGGCCTGGTGCTGAACAACGCTTTGCAGGCCGGGCAATCGCAGCTCGCCGGGCAACTGGCGGCCAACCCGCAACTGCAGGGGCAGGCGGCGAGCGTGATCCTCAACGAGGTGATCAGCCGTAACCCTTCGGCGATCAATGGCGCCCAGGAAATCTTCGGCCGCGCCGCCGATTACGTGCTGGCCAACCCCAACGGCATTTCGGTGAACGGCGGCAGTTTCATCAACACGCCGAACGCCAATCTCGTGGTCGGTCGTCCGGAATTGAACGACGGCAAACTGCAAGCGCTGAACACCCGCGACGCCAGCGGTCAGTTGCAGATTCAGAGTGGCGGCCTGCGTAATGCCGAGGGTTCGGTCAATCTGATTGCCCCGCGTATCGACAGCCAGGGCCGCATCGACGCCCGGGATGAACTGAACCTCACGGTCGGACGCAATCAGGTCGATTACGCCAGCGGTCAGGTAAAAACCGTGGACCCGGCGGGCAACACCACCGATCAACGCATCGACGCCAGCCTGTTCGGTGCGATGCAGGCCGGGCGCATCAACATCGTCAGCACCGCCGAAGGCGCGGGCGTGCGTGTGGGCGCGGTACAAGTGGCCGGGCGTGACGGCGTGCAGATCCGTTCGGCTGGCGACCTCGGCGTCAGCGGTGAGGCGACCCCCAACAGCCTCGACGTGACCCGTGCCGGCATTCGCAGCAGTCAGGGCGATGTCGGCCTGCACAGCGGCAACGACCTGACATTGGCCGCCACCGACGTCAGTGGTCGCGATGTCAGCGTCAACGCCAAGCGCAACCTGACCTTGAGCACCGTCGAAAGCCGCAAGCTTCAGGAAAAGCGCGAAAACTGGAGCAACAGCACCATCGGCATCACTTGGGAAACCTACGACCGCACCCAGACCGACAGTGAAACTCGCCAGCACGGCAGCCAGATCGTCGCCAGCCGCGATGCGAAATTGTCTTCCGGCAAAGACACCGAACTCAAAGCCGCCAAGGTTGAAGCGGCGAAAAATCTCGATGTGCACAGCGGCGGTGATCTGCGCCTGACTGCGGCCACCGAAAGCCACACTCAGACCGATCAGGGCAACCATCGCAAGCATTTGTGGAAGGCTGACTGGAACAGCAGCAGCGAAGAGCAGCGCAGCCTCGGCAGCCAGTTGCAGGGTGGCAATATCGCGCTGCAAACCGCCGCGTTGTTGCGTTCCGAAGGCGCCGAACTGAACAGCGCCGGCGATGTGAAACTGGCGGGCAAGCAAGTGGACGTCACCACCGCCACGCGCACCAGTCGCAGTAATAACAACAGCTACTCAGGCGACCTGGTTGGCGGCGGATTTTTCGGCAAGACCGGTGATGCCGACAAGGGCCAGACCCGGCATCAGGGCAGCAAAATCAATGCGGCCGGCAAACTGATCGTCAAGGCTGACGACGTGCGCATCAGCGGCAGCCAGGTCCGTGGCGGCACCGAGGCCAGCGTGATCAGCGATCAGGGTTCGCTGGTGATCGACGGCGTGCAGGACTCCTCGCACAGCAACAATCACGACAAGGACAGCAAGTTCTTCGGCATCAGCAAGGACGAATCGCGGCAGAACGCCAGGGACAGCACCACGGTGCGCAGCGAGCTGGTCTCCGACAGCAACCTCAAGCTCAAAAGCGCCAAGGACATCGAAGTGGCCGGTTCCACGGTCAAGGCTGGCGGCGCGCTGACGGCGGACGCTGCCGGTCATGTGAACGTGCATTCCACGCAGAACACCCACGACAGCAGCTCGACCACCGAGACCCGTGGCTTCGATGCCTACGCCAAAGAGCAAACGCCGGAGCAATACCGCGCCGGGGTGCACTACGAAGACAAGCAGCAGACCGTTACCCGCAACGACGTCAACCAGCAAGGTTCGAGCCTCAGCGGCGGTAGCGTGCAGGTGAAGGCCGGCGGCGATCTGACGATCAAGGGCGGTGAGGTCAAATCCACTGCTGGCGACACTACGCTGAGCGGCAAGAATGTGTCGTTGCTGGCCGAACAGGACAGCCACAAAACGTCGACCGACACCTCCAGCACCGGCGGTGGTTTCTACTACACCGGTGGCCTCGACCGCGCTGGCAGTGGTGTCGATTTTGCCCACAGCACCACGCAAGACAGCAGCAGCAAAACCACCGCGCAAACCACCAACGTGCAGAGCAGCGGCGGCTTGACCCTCAACGCCGACAAGCTGGTGACCGAAGGCGCGCAGGTCAAGGCTGGGAACGGTCTGAACGTCGCGGCCAACGAGATCGACAACCGCGCGGCAAGCAATACCGAAAGCAGCAGCCACAACCAGAGCAACTGGTCGGCGGACATCGGCGCCAATGTCGAGTACAAGGACATCGCCCGCCCGATTGCCGGTGCGGTCAAGGATGTGCTCAACGGCAAGGTGCCGGACAAGGAAGGCCTGAGCAATCTTGGCCAGCCGAACGTCGGTCTCGACGTGGCGATCGGTCACGGCAGCGCCGAGAAGACCGAGCAGAGCAGCAACGCGGTCTTCAGTCGTTTCGACGGCGGCAGTGTCGAAGTGAAAAGCGCCGGCACCCTGCGTGACCAGGGCACTCAGTACAGCGCGAGCAACGGCAAGGTCAACATCAGCGCTGACACACTGGTTGCCGATGCCGCTAGCAACACTCACAGCAGCACCGATAACTCAGTGGACGCCAAGGTCGACGTGCGCGTTTACACCAAGACCGGCGAAGACGTGAACGTCGCCGGCAGCGGCGCGGGCGGCAACAGCTACAGCAGCAAGGACAGCAGCACGGCGGTGGTCGGCGGGTATGCCGGCAATCAGGGCGTGAACATCAACGTTGGCGCAGATGCGCAGTTTGCTGGCAGCCGTTTTGACGGCGGGCAGGGCGGGGTGAACATCAAGACCGGCGGCGATCTGGCGCTGAATCAGGCCAATGATCGCCAGAGCAGCAGCGACTCCAGCCTGCGCGGCAACGGCTCGCTGACGGTCGGCACCATGCCGGGCACCGACGGCACCAACGTCGACCTCGGCGCGGGCTTTCAGCTCGATCATACCGGCAAGCAGACCACTGACACTCAGGCTCATGTGGCGAGCATCAGCGGCAACGGCTCGGTGCAACTGAGCAGCGGCGGCAATCAGGTTCAGCAAGGCACGAAGATCGACAGCGCCGGCGCTATCGATCTGCACGCTGACGGCAAGCTTGATCTGCAAGCGGCCGTTGATACCCACACCGCGACCGGCAGCAATCTCGGCGGCGGTTTGAAGGGCGGCGGCAGCAAATCCAGCAGCGAGAAGAGTCGCGATCAGGGCGCTAATCTGAGCGGCAACTTCAACATCGGTCGGGTCAACGAACACTCGCAAACCCTGACCGGTGGTCAGCTCAACAGCCAGAGTAACGTCGTGTTGAGCGGTGATGCGGTGCACCTGCAAGGCACGCAAGTCAGCGCGCCGAACGTCAGCATCAATGCGCAGAAGGGCGGTTTGGTTCAGGAGTCGGCGCAATCCACCGAGACGCGCAACAACTGGAACGTCGCGCTGAATGCCGGCGGCAACCTGAGCAGCAAGACCCCGACCGCCGCCGATGAAAAGGCCAGTGGCGACCACGGCTTCAACGCCGGGGCCAAGGTCGGCGTCGATTACCTGCAAGGCACCACCCAGCAGAACAGCCAGATCAAGGGTGACAGCGTGGTCCTCAACAGCGCAGGCGATGCACAACTGTCGGGCGCGCGGATCGACGCGAAAAATGTCAGTGGCAGGGTTGCCGGTGACCTGACCGTCGACAGCCGTCAGGACTCGAAGACGCAAGCCAGGGTCGATGTCGATTTGGGCCTGACCGCGAAGAAGAACCCGCCGAGTGACAAGGAAAAACTCGCCGGCACCGACTACAAACCAACGCTGAAAGCGCAGGGCGAATACGCGCACAAGGACAGCGTGGCGCAGGCGTCCGGCATCAGTGGCAATCAGGGTGTGAAGTTGAACGTTGGTGGTGGCACGCAGCTGACCGGCGCGCGGATTTCATCGACTGAGGGCAAGGTCGATCTGGGCGGTTCGAAGGTCGGTAGCAGCGATCTGGTCAATCGTGAATTTGGGGTGAAAGCCGGGCTGGACCTGCCGCAGAAAGCCGAGGAGAACGCACCGAAAGTATCGTTCGATAACGGCAATCTGAAAGTCGGTCCGGTGACCCTGAGTGGCAATCTGGACAGCCAGACCCTGCAGGCCGGGATTGACGAAAAAGGCTGAGCAGCACAGCTGTAAAAACTGTGGGAGCGAGCCTGCTCGCGATAGCGTCAGTTCAGTCAGCGAAGCTGTTGACTGAACCGGTGCCTTCGCGAGCAGGCTCGCTCCCACATTGTTTTTTGTTTCGATGAGACTTTGAGGTCAGTTCGAAGCCTTCGCTTTACCCGCATTCATCAGCACAACCACCGCCAGCAGCGCCGACAGGATCGAACCCAGCAACACACCGACCTTCACCGAATCGACCAGATGCGGCGCGCCCGGAAAGGCCAGTGCGCCAATGAACAGGCTCATGGTGAAACCGATCCCGCAGAGCAGGGCGACGCCGTACAGTTGCAGCCAGCTCGCGCCTTGCGGCAGTTGCGCCAGACCACTGCGAATCGCCAGGGCGCCGAGGCCGAGGATGCCGATCTGCTTGCCGAACAACAGCCCCAGCGCGACGCCCAGCGGCACCGGCTCAAGCAGGTTGCTCGGAGAAATGCCGGTCAACGACACGCCCGCGTTGGCGAAGCCGAAGATCGGCACCACGGCGAACGCCACCCACGGATGCATTTTTTCTTCGAGGTAGAGCAGCGGCGAGTTGTGCTCGTCTTCCGGGTTACCCAGCGGAATGCACAACGCCAGAATCACCCCGGCGAGGGTCGCGTGAATCCCCGATTGCAGCATGAAGAACCACAACAGGGCGCCGGCGATCAGGTACGGCCACAGCTTTCTGACGCCGCAGCGGTTGAGGATCACCAGCAGCGCAATCACCGCCAACGAGGCCAGCAGCATGCTCACCGACAGCCCGCTGGTGTAGAAAATCGCGATGATCACCACGGCGCCCAAGTCATCGAGAATGGCCAGCGCCGACAGGAAGATTTTCAGCGAGACGGGCACCCGTTTGCCTAGCAGTGACAGCACGCCCAAGGCGAAGGCAATGTCGGTGGCGGCGGGAATTGCCCAACCGCTCAGGGTCTGCGGATTGCCCCAGTTGATCGCGACGTAGATCAAGGCGGGCACCAGCATCCCGCCCAGTGCGGCGAAGCCCGGCAGCGCGCGCTGACCCCAGGTCGACAACTGACCGGCGAGCATTTCGCGCTTGATCTCCAGGCCCACCAGCATGAAGAAGATCGCCATCAGGCCATCGTTCACCCAATGTTCGATCGACAGACCAGCGACTTTGATGTGCAGGGTCGAGAAGTAGGTGGCCGCCCAAGGCGAGTTGGCGACCAGCAGCGCGGCGAGGGCAGCGGCCATCAGGATCAGGCCACCGGCGGACTCGGCGGCGAAGAATCGGGAAAGAAAGGCCAAAGCAGACGGCGACTGCTGACGGGCAGCCTGCAGGCGTGACGGATCGTGGCTCATAGGCACGGGAACTCCGCGCGGCGGCCCGACCTGCGCTGAATTAAACCTGCCCTGCCGCGTTGTTGCGGTGGCACCCGGGCGGCATTTTACACAATAGGTGGGGGAAGGCGCGGTTTTACTGACGATTACCCTTGAATCGAGCGTTTCCAAGGAATGAATTGCCGGCCTTAATAGGAAGCATTACTATTCACGCCACTTTCCCCAGCACGCTGTCATGAACCCCATGCTGCCCCGCAGACCCGGCTTTTTCGAGCATTACGAAGAGTTGATCGGCACCTGGACCCGGCGCCTGCGCAATCGCGCGCAGGCCGAGGATCTGGCGCACGACACTTTTGTGCGGGTGCTCGAATCGGATTCGGCAGCGGTGCAGCAGCCACGGGCGTATCTGCACCAGACCGCACGCAACATCGCGGTCGACGGTTATCGGCGTGAGGATCGGCGGGAAGCCATGGAGTTGCAGGCGATCGATCACAGTGTGTCGTCCACCGGCGACCCGGAGCATTACATGCAGGCGATCCAGTTGGCCGACTCCATCGAACGGGCGCTGCAGGAACTGCCGCTCAATTGCCGGAGGATTTTCGTCTGGCAGAAGATCGAAGGGCTGACTCAGGCTGAAATCGCCGAACGCCTGGGACTGTCCAGGAACATGGTCGAAAAATATATGATTCGCACCCTGCGGCATCTGCGCGACCGTCTCGACGGCATGCAGTCATGAGCGACCACCGCTTTTCATCCTCAGCCCGACAGGACATTCCATGATGGATACCCGTGATTGCGCGTGCGGGCAAACAACGGTGCGCGATGAAGCGGCACGCTGGTTTGTGCGTTTGCAGGAACCGCTGATCAGTGCCGACGAGCAGCAGCGCTTCGACGCCTGGCTGAACCAGCATCCGCAGCACCGTGATGAATTCCAGTTGCTGCAAGGCCTGTGGACAGCCGCCGATCTGTTACCGGCGCCACGCCTCAAGGCGCTTGTTGAAACACCGTCAACCCGCCGCGAGCGACGTCCTTTACTGCGTTATGCCGTGGCCGCCAGCGTGTTGGCGGTGGCGCTCGGGCTCGGTCTGTTCAGTGGTTTGAATCATCCGGGCGGCTATCACGCCGAGTTCGCCACGGCGTTGGGCGAACGCAAGCACGTGGCGTTGCCGGACGGTTCAGTGATTGATCTGAACAGCCGCAGCCGTCTGCAGGTGCGTTTTGAGCAGGATCGACGACTGATCGAATTGAGTGAAGGCGAAGCGATGTTCAGCGTTCAGCACGACACCGCGCGCCCGTTCGTGGTTGAGGCTGGCAGCGGCAAGGTCACGGTCACCGGCACCCGTTTCGATGTGCGCCGCGATGCCACGCAAACCCGGGTTGCGGTGGAGCAGGGCACGGTCAAGGTGCAGGGGCGCAATGCACCGGACGATGCTTTCATCAACCTCACCGCAGGCCTCGGCACCCATGTCGACGCCGAGGGCAAAGTCGCTGCGGCCTATGCGGTCAACCCCGTCGAACTGACGGCCTGGCGCAGCGGCAAACTGGTGTTCAACAACGCCAGCCTCGGCGAAGTGGCAGCGGAAGTTTCGCGTTATCGCGACAAGCCACTGACGGTCAGCAACCCGGCCGTGGCCAGTCTGCGCCTGACCAGCGTGTTCAAATCCGACAACACCGACGCCTTGCTCAAAGCCTTGCCGAGCATCCTGCCGGTGGCCGTTCGCACCTTGGCCGACGGCAGTCAGGAAATAATTTCAAAATAACATTCAGGTTTTTTTCGAGTTCATCGTCTTCCTGTTCAACTGCAACTGGTTTGCATTAACAGACGCACACTCTTGCGATCCACAGGACTACGTTCGACGTGAAAAACACCTCAGCCCACAACAAAAAATCCCCTTGGCTGCCGCTGGCTCTCGCGCTGGCGGTCAATGCCGCCGTGCCGCTGGCCTTCGCCGCTGAAGCCATTCACATCCGCGCCCAGCCGCTGGGCCAGGCCCTGAGCGAACTCGGCCAGCAAACTTCGCTGCAGGTTTTCTTCAGCCCGGATCTGGTTGCTGGCAAACAGGCACCGGCGGTCGACGGCAACCTTTCCCCCGAGCAGGCGCTGCGTCAGTTGTTGCAGGGCAGCGGCCTGGAGTATCAGATCAACGAAGGCTCGGTGACCCTCGCACCGGCCGCGACCGCTGCCAACAATGGCCCGCTGGAACTGGGCGTGACCGACATCAAAGTGGTCGGCGACTGGCTCGGTGACGCTGATGCCGCAGTGGTGCAGAACCACCCGGGTGCGCGTACGGTGATCCGCCGCGAAGCCATGGTCGAGCAGGGCGCGATGAACGTCAGTGATGTGCTCAAGCGCGTGCCCGGCGTGCAGGTGCAGGACTCCAACGGCACCGGCGGCAGCGACATCGCGCTGAACGTTGGCGTGCGTGGTCTGACTTCGCGCCTGTCGCCACGCTCCACGGTGCTGATCGATGGCGTGCCGGCCGCGTTCGCACCGTACGGCCAGCCGCAACTGTCGATGGCGCCGATTTCTTCCGGCAACCTCGACAGCATCGATGTGGTGCGTGGCGCCGGTTCCGTGCGTTATGGACCGCAGAACGTCGGCGGCGTGATCAACTTCGTCACCCGCGCCATCCCGGAAAAAGCCACCGGGGAAATCGGCACCACTTTGGAAACCTCCCGTTACGGCGGCTGGAAACACATCGACACGGCGTTCCTCGGCGGCACCGCCGACAACGGCATGGGCGTGGCGTTGTTGTATTCCGGGGTCAACGGCAACGGTTACCGCGAGCGCAACAACGGTAACGACATCGACGATGTGCTGCTCAAGACCCATTGGGCGCCAACCGATCAGGACGATTTCAGCCTCAACTTCCATTACTACGACGCCAGTGCCGACATGCCCGGCGGTCTGACGCAGAAACAGTACGACGACAAGCCGTACGACTCGGTGCGTGATTACGACAACTTCAGCGGTCGGCGCAAGGACGTATCGTTCAAGTGGATTCGCCAGATCGACGAGCGTACCCAGGCAGAAATCCTCACCTACTACACCGACAGCTTTCGCGGCAGCACCATCGCCGCCCGCGACCAGAGAACCCTCAGCTCGTACCCGCGTTCCTACTACACCCTCGGTGTCGAACCGCGTGTGTCGCGGGTGTTCGATGTCGGCCCGACCACGCAGGAAGTCAGCGTCGGTTATCGCTACCTGAAAGAGGCGATGCACGAACAGTCGAGTCGTCTGGCGCTGGTCAACAATCAGCCGGTGGTCACCTCGACCTCCGATGGCCATGTGTTCCAGGACCGCACCGGCGGCACCGAGGCCAACTCGGTGTACGTCGACAACAAGATCGACGTCGGCAACTGGACCATCACCCCGGGCATTCGCTTCGAACACATCAGCACCGACTGGCATGACCGCGCCGTGCTCGACACCGCAGGCAAGCGTGTGCCGGAGAAAAACCGCAGCATCGAAAGCAACGAACCGCTGCCGGCACTGAGCGTGATGTATCACCTGTCGGATGCATGGAAACTGTTCGCCAACTACGAAACCTCGTTTGGCAGCCTGCAGTATTTCCAGCTCGGCCAGGGCGGTTCGGGTGACCAGACCGCCAACGGCCTGGAGCCGGAAAAGGCCAAGACTTACGAGATCGGCACGCGCTACAACGATGATGTGTGGGGCGGGGAAGTGACGCTGTTCTACATCGACTTCGATGACGAACTGCAATACATCAGCAACGATGTCGGCTGGACCAACCTCGGCGCGACCAAGCATCAGGGCATCGAAGCGTCGGTGCATTACGACATGGCCGCGCTCGATCCACGCCTTGACGGGCTGACCGCCAACGCCGGTTTCACTTACACCCGCGCGACCTACGAAGGCGAAATCCCGGGCTTCAAGGGCCGTGATCTGCCGTTCTATTCGCGGCAGGTGGCGACCGTGGGCTTGCGCTACGACGTCAATCGCTGGACCTACAACATCGACGGTTTTGCCCAGTCCAAACAGCGCTCACCGGGTACCGGGGTCAACGCCGATGGCAGCTTCAACGGCAACTACATCACCGAAGGCACGGCGGACGGGCAGTATGGCGACATCCCGGGTTACGTGACCTGGAACGTGCGCGGCGGTTATGACTTCGGGCCGCAAGTGTCGAATCTGAAACTGGGTGCCGGGGTGAAAAACGTCTTCGACAAGCAGTACTTCACCCGCTCCAGCGACAACAATTCGGGGATGTATGTCGGCGCGCCGCGGACGTTCTTCGTGCAGGCCAGTGTAGGTTTCTAAGGCGCTGTTGTGGCTGAACCGGTTTCACACGGTTCAGCCACAAAAAGCCTGAAGCTATTGAGGGATCAGAAACTCGATGGTCGGCCCGGGATTCCCGGCCAGGTCTGCGCCTTTGAGGCAGACGTTCTGTCGGCCATTGGCAATGGAAACATGGAACACGCCTGTGGAGGGTGATACGCGTTGAAATCCCTGCCCGTCATTGCAATTGATGCTCCCTGGCCGGCCGTACTTGTATTGAAACCGGGCGGGATCCAGATCCGGTGAAACCGGAAATACTCTGATGTCGTATTCGTCGCCACCTACCGCTTCGACCTTATAGGCAGGCTTCAGCGGTGCGGGCGCGTCCATCATCCAGCGCCAGTAGACGCTGGGTGTTCTTCCGGCCCATTGCTTGGGCACGTCCGTAGGCCGCTGTTGGCCAATCAGGCAGAGAAAGTACAGGCCTGAGCCATCTTTAAGTTCATGACTCAATTGAATATCGGCGTCCGGTGCAGCCGTTTGCACTTGGCTATAGCCATCAAGGTTCTGACATTCGTCCAGAGTGCGCGTAAAGCGATAGCGGTAGTAAGGCGCGGTTGTGGTGAACGTTTGCAGCCATCGCCAGGGCACGACTTGTCCATGTTCGTCGCGCTCGAGCTTGATGTAATCGCTGTTTTGCGACGAACCAGGAAACGACCAGTTCTCCCCCAGCGGGCAACCGCCCAGACGTGGATTGAAATGTCCGTTGGCGAAACAGGCGTCCAGCCCATCGGTTGTGGAGGCGTAGTTGGTGTTGCTGCGTTTGTCGACCTGTCCCCCCACGACTTCGCAGGGCGCGCCCTTGTCGCAGCGATTGCGGTCACTCCCGCGAGTGGTGGTGCCGAGCACACCCACAATTTCATTGCTGTAACGCGCAAGCAGTGGCGAGCCTGACAGCCCGCTGACAACATCGAGACAACGGTTGCTCAGTTGTCCGACCCAACGCCATGGGCCTTCAATAATCGCCGCCGAGTGTTCTTGTTTGCAGGCCATGCGCTGAATGAAACCGTTCATGGGCGCGCCGGTGATCAGAATGTCGTCTTCGCTGACCAATGGGGTCCGCGCCAGTTTCAACGGCTGGATACCGTCTCTGATCAACTGTTCCAGAGGCTGTTCAAGCTCAATGATAGAGAGGTCTTGACCGCGTAGCGTGCTCCAGCCAATGCGACTGACCGTGTAGGAACGGCTTTGCGGTTGCGTGTCGAAAAAATAATTGAACGTCACCCGACCCTTTGCTGGTTGATTGACGATGATCTCGTTATTGCCTATCTCCGGATGTGTGCAGTGTCCGGAGGTCAGCACGTAGGCAGGTTGCGATACTGCTCCGGGTTCTCGAGTGTCAATCAGCGTGCCGGAGCAGGTCATGCCGTCTTCAACTTCAACACGGCCAATGGCTTGCCAATGCGCATAGTTACCGCCGGCATTGGCCAGGCGCTCAGCGGGCGCAAAATTGGCAGTGCCTTCACCCCAGTCGTATCGATTGACGGAGGCACATCCCTGGAGAAGCGTGATTAGCGCGATAACCGATCCGGTTCCAATGTTCATGACAGATTTCCATTTCCGCTGAGCTGGAAATCAACATGATGCCTGGGGGCAATTCTTGTCTACTGTCAAAGCTGACAGGTATCGCACCCGTGTTCAGACTTTCAAGGTCTTGCCGCCGATAGCCACCGCCACCAATAACACCGCCATCAAGCCAAAGGCAAAACTCAAACTGCTGGCATGTGCCACAAAGCCAATCACCGCCGGACCGGCCAGAATCCCTGCATAACCGAGCGTGGTGATTGCCGGTACCGCGATGCTCTCCGGCATCACCGTCTGCTTGCCCACCGCCGTGTACAGCACGGGCACGATGTTCGAACAACCCGCACCCACCAGTGCGTAACCGACCAATGCCGCTTCCCAGCTCGGCGCGAATGTCGCCAGAAACAGACCTGCAGCTGCCAACAGACCACCGAACAAAATGATCCGCGTTGCACCGACTATCCGCACGATCCGGTCACCCATCAAACGTCCGGCCGTCATGGTCAATGCAAACGCCGCATAACCCAATCCCGCGTACGCCGTGTCGATCCCGCGCTCCTGCGCAAGAAACACCGCACTCCAGTCCAGCGCCGCGCCTTCGGTGAGGAACACGATGAAGCACATGCCGCCGATGAACAGCACAATGCCGTGGGGAATGGCGAAGGCAGGTCCCGAGCTTTCACTGCCGTACGGCAACATGTGCGGTACACACTTGAACAGCGCGCCGGCCAACACCGCTACCACTACCAGCATCGCTGCCAGCGGCGTCAGGCCGAGGCCGAGCAGGGCACTGACCCCCGCTGCGCCGACAATCCCGCCGAGGCTGAACAGGCCATGAAACCCCGACATCATATTCTTGCCGCTGGCCCGTTCGACGATCACCGCTTGCAGGTTGACGGTCGAATCCACCGTGCCCAGACCGGCACCGAACATGAACAGCGTGGCGATCAGCGCCGGAATTGACGATACCGTCGCCAGCAACGGCAGCGCCGCGCAGATCAGCAGGGTGCCGCCGGTGGCGACTTTGCGGCAGCCGAAGCGCGTGGCGAGAATCCCTGCCAGCGGCATTGCGAGAATAGAACCGACGCCGAGGCACAACAGCAGCAGGCCCAACGTGCCTTCGTCGAGCCCGGCGCGGGCCTTGGCGTACGGCACCAATGGCGCCCACGCGGCGATGCCCAGGCCGGCGATGAAGAAAGCGATGCGCGTCGACATCTGCTGCAGGCGTCCGGGGACGAAAGTGTCTTGGGGGTTGAGGCTGGTCATATCGATCCTTGGCAAAAAACGTCGCGTCCCCCGAATGACAGTCATCGCGCGGCGAGGTTCGATCGCAGGTCTCGGGGCGGGGCAGCCGACATCCTAACCTGTAGGCATGAGATTGCTCGCGACAACGGTGGATCAGGCAATGAAAAGGATGCCTGAAAGTCCGCTATCGCGAGCAGGCTCACGCCTACAAGGGTTCGCGGTTTAAAGTGAGTGCTTCCACAAGACGAGCAGGGGCGGTGATGACGCAGTTCTACGATGCGCGGGGCAATATTTACGGGGTGGTTTCGCCCCAGGTACTTCGTGAGGCAGGGATCGATCTGCCGATCAGTGCCGCGCAGTGTGCTGTGTCGAGAGCGGCCTGGAGCCGCGCAGCCATTGCGCTGTGTTGCGACTGGCCCGAGGGCCAGCGGCCGGCGGGGAGCAAATCGCACCGCAGCGACGGACTGCTGATCGGTCCGTTTCAGTCTGCACCGCCGTTCGACGTGCTGATCGTCAACACCGACGGCACCTTGGCCGAGCGCAGTGGCAATGGCCTGACGATTTTTTCCCAGTCGTTGCTGGAGCAAGGGCTGATGCCGGCGCAAGGGGCGTCGCTGCGAGTGCATCACGACAAGGGTGATGCCGTGGAAACCTCGGTGAAACCGGCCGTAGTCGAAGGCGTCAACGGTTTCTGGCTGGACCTTGGTCAACCGGGCTTCGGGCCTCCAGCGGTGGGTGCGCAGCAGGTCGAAAAGCGCGGGTTCAATGGTCATGAGGTGAGCCACGTAGCACCCTTGGCACAACTCGATTCCGCGTGGCAGCACAGTCAATTCGTGCGCATCGGCAATCCGCATTGCGTAACGTTGTTGACCGACATCGCCGAGTTGCCGAGCAACTCACAAATGCGCCAGTCGCCATGGGCCGAAGGCCTGACCCGAATCGCCTACGCGATGCCGACGGGCGCCGGCCAGCCATGCCCGGCGGGCGTCAATCTGCAATGGGCCGCGCTTGAGTCAGCGCAGCGCATCGTCGCCCGGGTGTTCGAGCGTGGTGAAGGACCGACGGCGTCTTCCGGTACCAGCGCCAGTGCAGTGGCCTGTGCCGCATGGGCGGTGGGCTGGGTGGCGAGTGGGGAGGTACACGTCGTCATGCCGGGCGGAACGGCGCCGGTGTTGCTTGAAGAAGAGCGGGGCGAATTGATGCGGGTCAGGTTGTTTGGTACGGCTCGCTTGATCGGTTGAAGCGGCAATCGCCTTCGCTGGCAAGCCAGCGCCCACAGGGAAATGCATACCCATGCAGGATCGCGAGCATTCTGTAGGAGCTGCCGCAGGCTGCGATCTTTTGATCTTGTTTTTAGAATCAAAAACAAAGATCGCAGCCTGCGGCAGCTCCTACAGGAAATGGCGGTCAGTTAAGAGGGTTGTTGAACTCCACCACCGGCATCTGCCGCTGCATCAACACCTTGCCGCCGCGAATCGAATACAGCGGCAGGCCCTGGCTGCGGATCACTTCGTAATCGCTGTCCGCCGACAGAATCAACAGGTTGGCCGGACGGCCCTGTTCCAGTCCATAACGTTCGCCCAGGTGCATGGCTTTGGCGCTGTTGTCGGTGACCAGGTCCAGCGCATTCTGCAGATTTCGGTAGCCGAGCATATGGCAGATGTGCAACCCGGCTTCGAGTACGCGCAGGATGTTGCCATTGCCCAGCGGGTACCACGGATCGACGATTGAGTCCTGGCCAAAACATACGTTCATCCCGGCCTCCAGCAGCTCGTTGACCCGGGTCACGCCCCGGCGTTTCGGGAAGTTATCGAAACGCCCCTGCAAGTGAATGCTTTCGGTCGGGCACGAGACGAAACTGATCCCGGAATGACCGAGCAAACGGAACAATTTCGCGCAGTAAGCGTTGTCGTAAGAGCCCATCGCCGTGGTGTGGCTGGCCGTGACCCGCGCGCCCATGTCGCGGCTGCGTGCCTCTTCGGCGAGCACCTCAAGAAAGCGCGAATGCGGGTCATCGGTTTCGTCGCAATGCACATCGACCAGGCAACCGGTGCGTTCGGCCAGGTCCATCAGAAACTTCACCGAACTGACGCCCTGATCGCGGGTGTATTCGAAATGCGGAATGCCGCCCACCACATCGGCGCCCATGCGAATCGCTTCTTCCATCAGCTCGCGACCGTTGCGGAACGACTCGATGCCTTCCTGTGGGAACGCGACGATTTGCAGGTCGATCAGATGGCGGGTTTCTTCGCGGACTTCGAGCATCGCCTTGAGCGCGGTGAGTTGCGGGTCGGTGACGTCGACGTGGGTGCGCACGTGCTGAATGCCGTGAGCGGCCAAGGCTTGAATGGTCTTCTTGGCGCGGGTTTTGGTGTCTTCTTCGGTGATGGTGACCTTGCGTTCGCCCCAGCACTCGATGCCCTCGAACAGCGTGCCGCTCATGTTCCAGCGCGGTTCGCCAGCAGTCAGCGTGGCGTCGAGGTGGATGTGCGGCTCGACGAAGGGCGGCACCACCAGATTGCCGCCGGCGTCGAGGTCGCCGGGGTTGAGGGTCGGGGCTTCGGTCTGGCGGCCGATGCTGCGGATCAGGCCGTCTTCCAGGTGCAGTTCGTGCAAACCTTCCTGGTTGCGCAGCCGGGCGTTGATGATGTGCATCAGGCGAATCCTTCTTATAGGTCTGGTAGTGGCGCACTGGCGCGACGGGCGCCGAGCAGGCCGGTGACGATGACATACGTTAGCGCGGCGGCGGCAATCCCTACCAGCGGCGCGACCCACGGCGAATGGAACGCGGCGAGCGTACCGACCGCATAAGCCCCCAGCCCCGGCCAGTTGAACGCCGGCAGCCGTGTGTCGGCCAGACGCGGATAGCGCCCACGCCAACGGAAGAAAAAGTCGGCCATGATCACCCCGCCAATCGGTGGAATCACCGTGCCCAGCAGGATCAGGTACGGCACCAGCATGTCATACATGCCCAGCAGCGCGAGCAGGGTGCCGATTACCGCGCCGGCCAGGGTCACGGTCTTGCGCCGCCCGGTGCGCAGCAGGTTGCATCCGGCGACGGCGAAGTTATAGATGGTGTTGTCCTGGGTGCTCCAGATATTCAGCAACAGCATGGCCATTGCGGCCATGGCGAAGCCTTGCAGCAACAACACTTCAACCACGTCGGGCTGCTGATAGACGATTGCGCCGTAGGCACCGATCAGCACCATCAGGCCATTGCCGATGAAAAAACCGATCAGGCTCGCCAGCACGGCAACCCGTGCCGAGCGCGAGAAGCGGGTCCAGTTGGTCGCCTGGGTCGCGCCACTGACAAAGGTGCCGAACACCAGAGTAATGGCGGTCGACCAGTCCAGCGAACCCGTCGGTACCACGCTGAGCAAACCTTCGAGGCCGCCGACTTTCACCGTCGCGACCCACATCGACAGCATCAATAGCAACATCATCGCCGGCACCGCGATGTACGACAGGATCTCCAGGCCGCGATAACCAACATACGCCGTGGCGCAGAACACCAGGCCGAACAGCACCATCAAACCGAGCACTGTGCCTTGCTCCAGTTCGAAGTATTTGCCGAGCACCACGGCGGCGGTCGCAGTGCCCCAGGCGTACCAGCCGATCTGGGTGAAACCGAGGATCAGGTCACTGAGTTTGCTGCCAACCTCACCAAAACAGAAACGCCCCATCAGCACCGAATTAAGCCCGCTCTTGAAGGCGATATAACCCAGCCCCGCCGCATACAGCCCGAGCAGCAGGTTACCGACGACGATCACCGCCATCATCTCGCCAAAACTGAAGGCCACACCGAGCTTGCCGCCGGCAAACATGGTTGCGGTGAAAAATGTGAATCCCAGTAACACCATGGCGGTCGAGGCCAGGCCTTTTCGCGCATGCATCGGGACTTCGCTGAGGGGGTAGTCGTTGCCGGGATCGTTCTGCGTCATGGGGCGTTCCTTGCTGAAAGGGGAGGACGCGAAGCAGGTTGCAGTGGTCGTGCCAGGTTTGAGTATCGTCCGTCCCAATGTTTGAAGATGTCTAAGTTATTGATTGTTGAGCATCTAAGTATTAGATCAGTAGGCATGTCGTTTTCTAACGAATTTATTGTTTGTGTGAAAATCTTCATATTTTGGATTAAATATGGATTGCTCCCATGGGCTTGCTGGAATAATCCTACACGATATTAGTCTTATTCCTGCCTTTAATTTATTGACCGTAAAGGCTTGATCCAATATATCTATAAGTGCAAGTGATTCACGATTTTTCAGAAAATTCTAATGGCGATACAAGGATGTGAGATGAATATTCGAAACGTTGATATTGAAACTATTAAAGATGTTATTCGGGCAGACGGCGTTATGATGAGCGCTGTCTTTGGGGAAAAGTACGTAGATCCACTTCTTATGCAAGTTGAGAACACTCCCCCGGGAATGGAACTGACTAGGCCAGTACATACGGGGGCAGCAACAAGTAATTGTACTCAATGTTTCGGTCGGTGTTGCTATGCTTCTTACTCTCCGAAATCAATAAAAAGTGGCACCTGTTATTGGCTGGTATCCAGAGCCAATGTAGTCGTTTTTAACTAGGTATGTGCCGCCTCAAGGCGGCATTTCAATTGACATAAGGAAGTGTTAATGAGTGATTTGTCGATGGTTGATTCTATGGCGACTTATTCTGGTTCACACAGGATTTTAGTGAATGATTTTTTAAATAGCCTGCATGAGAGTAAGAGGTTTGATCTTGCTTGTCTGATTGATAAGAAGTTGGCTAATGCCTTTGCTATACACGTAGCAAATAAGGTGGAAAGCTATGTTCGCCAATCCATCGAGGCAGAGGTGTCACATGTTAATGAAAACCTTGGGGTCAGGATGGCCTACGAGGATTTTTTAGAGCAGGATGAATTGTATCTCGAGTTTTTGAGGAAGTACGAGTCGCTGAGGTACTTGCTTGATAAACTTTTTGTGGATGAATTAGAGAATTTCTCATTAGTTAAAGAGTGTTTTTTAGAGTCGCTTCCAGAATTGCTGCGTAGTGGTTTTTTGGATGCTCCTCATGAAGTGAGTGATGTGTTTTTGCTGGGAGACGAGAGTCACGATGGAAATAAAAACGTAGCACTTTTTTATGTTCAAGGATGCCCTGCTTTTGCCTTGAAGTTGCGTGATTTGGAGTTGGAAAAGAAAACAAGCGAGTTTCTTGGAGTTTTTTTCAATGAACAATGTGGTATTCGCGGCTGGGAGTTTCCAGAATACCTATCGGGGCAAGGTTTCGGGTGGGTGAAGTGGTGTGATCAGGCTCCTTTGAAAAGCAAGGCGGAGGTAGAGAATTACTATAGATTGGCAGGTTACTTGATTGCTGCGGCTGCGTCGTTAGGAATTACCGACCTCCATTATGAAAATATCGTAACTCATCATGGAAACCCCGTTCCGGTCGACTTGGAGGCAGTATTTCATCATGTCTATGTTGATGCGCCGCGTTTGGGAATACCTAGAACTGGGCTTGTGCCGAATGTTATTAAGTACACAGATGGAATTGCCGACACCGAGCACGCGGGCATAGGAAATATATTTCGGAAACAAGCCGTTAGAAAAGCATCATTAAACACAAATCCAAATGCGGTGGTGTTTAATGGTGAGGTACAGAATCCAATAGACTATATTGAACATATCGTTGCAGGTTGTGTTGAGTGCTACAAGGTCATAATTTATGAATATAAGCGTTTTGTAGATTTTTTGAATCAAGCTTCTAATCTAAGAAATAGAATAATCTTGAGAGATACCGCTAACTATTGCTTGGTGATTGAGGCTTCCTATCATCCGCGGTTTCTAAAAAATAACCAGGATAGAAAAAATATATCGAGTCTTGCCTCGGATCAGTCAAAGATCATCGGGCCGACTCCGCTCTCTTAAAGGCGGAGGTTGAATCTTGCTTTTTTGGGGATGTTCCTAGATTTACTTCTTGTGCGAAAGATCTTGCTGTTTGTTCAACTCATGCGGCTGAAAGTATTAAGTTGATTAATTATGTAAACGGATACGACAGTGTGAAGGATAATTTACATCGCATAGTGAATGAGGGGTTTGGCAACGAGATTCAATTTTTAAAGTGCGTATACCGAGAGGCGGAAAAAATAGTTGACTTGAATTGTAGGTTTAGTCAAGTTCATGGTTTTGAGGAAGAAGATTCTTTCTTGACTCTAGAAAAAATGCCTTCTGCAGTAAATGTAACTGCTAAACACATGGTTGATACTCGGTCTCCTCCTTTAATATTTACTAGTAGGTGTGAAAGCTATCTCGAGTTAACTACCGTGGGGTTTGATTTGTTTTCAGGTTCGGGTGGGCTTGGTTATCTCGCTGCTACTGGGAGATTATTCGAATCAGAATCGGAGAATAAGGAATTTTTGTTTGCATATTTTGAAATGATTTTAGGTGATGAGTTGCTATCGTCGTCTCCAATAGGTGGAGCATATGTCGGTGGGTTAAGTTCTATAGCGCCAATTTTTATAGATGGAAATCCCTCCTTTCTTTCAACTGTAACCGATAAAATTGTTGCGGCTTTTTATTCTGAAGAATATAAAAATCTAGGTTCGGGCTTGATCTATGGTCTTGCTGGAGCTTTGGTAGTCGCCAGCTGTTATTTTCAATTGTCAAAGAAGGAGGAATGGCAAGATATTTCTAGATCACTATTCGAGGCGTTAGTCGCGAGATCTGAATTAGACGGTGAACAGATACTATTCCCTAGTAATATCTCAATGCATCCTAAAAAAATATTATGTGGGCTTTCGCATGGACAAGCAGGTATCGCTTATTCGATCGCTGTATATGCGATGGTTTTTGATATATCTGATGAAACGGTCCTTCCATTGATAAGAGGCGTAATTACGTCGGAAATCAACTGCTTTGAGCCGCAACTTGGCAACTGGCCAGATTTAAGACATAAGCCTCGAAGCATAGAGCTTCAAAATGAGTTTGGATGGGCGCATGGAGGCGCAGGAATTATTTATGTGTTCGATTTTTTAAGAAGACATTTTAATATCGATGTGCTTGACAGGTTTTTGCAGGAGCACAATTTTCGAGCGATGTTCGAGAAGAATTTCAAAGCTTCGGGCAGTAAAGAAAATTTCTCAGTTTCAAACGGAGTGTTGGGGGTAGAGTTAATTTATCAGCGACTATTCAAGAAAGCTTTGAACGTCGATTTAGAAAGTAAGTATTGGTCGATTCAGGGGGCGTCTACCTTAGGGTGTGGTCTGATGAAAGGGTGTGCCGGAGAGCAACTGGCCCTGAATTCTTTAATGACAGGTGACCAATCTTTTCCTCTGTTGCCTCATGAACTGTTTAAGCTGATTTTTCGGGAAGTGTCCAAATGAATGTCAAAGGATTTGTTGATGCTTATACGCTATTGAAGTTGTCCATGAAATCAAAGGACGTAAGTCGTTTGGCCTTTTTAGTAGTGTTGATTTTCCTTACCGCGATAGGTTTTGGTCTCGTACCTTTATTTTTGCAGAGGATGCTTGCGGTTGCATCAGGTAATCATGACCAGTTTCTGATGTTTTTGAGTTTGGTAGTTGGCGTTGTTTTTATATCTCAGGTGTTTTCTCATTTGTCTGATGTAATGACAATGATGTTTATCCAGCGGGTGAATATAAATCTTGGCGAGATGTTCATTAAGAGATCTATTCGTTTGTCTGCATGTGAGAGCCTTATAAAAGGCCCGGCGCAGCTGGCGCAGGTGCTGCAATGTGCTTCGGCGAGTATGGATAACACAATTCGATCAATGCTGGTTAGTGTACTACCCTCTATCGTTCAAATACTCGTATCGTTAGTTGTGTTGGGTTTTTTTAAAGATTTTTTCGTAATGTTCATGATTTTTTTATATGTTTTTACGTATGCAATTCTTAGCTCTTCAATGATCGGGCGCTTGTCAGAGTTGTTCAAGGTTGTGATATTAAAAGAGATGGGAAGTTCAAAAGCCATTCATGGAATTGTTTCGAATATTGAGACGATACGTATATATTTGGCCGATGAATTTCTGTTGCGTTTTTTTTCGTGAAGATCAAGAAGGTGTTTATCAGTCTTGGTTGGGTTTTTATAGGAAAAGTACTTGTCTAGAAGTTTTCAGGGTATGTATTTTTGCGCTTGTTTTTTTTGTTGTTCTTTATGAGTCTTCACTAAGGTTGCTTTCCGAAGAGATAAGTGTTGGTCATTTTGTAATGGTTGCAGCCTATATGTTTCAGGTGTGTCAGCCATACGATGCTCTTTTGAAAAGTATTGGTAGCATGATTGAATCACTCGGTGGCTTTGCACCCTTACTAAAACATCTCGACGCTTGTGAAGTTCGGCATGTTGGAAAAGGTAATCAGCTTCCGAATATTAGTCATCACCTGGAATTTTCTAATGTTCGCTTTTCTTACCCTGAGCGACCTACAGAAAAGGTGCTGCACGATTTGTCAATCCGATTTATTCCAGGTGAAGTAGTTGCGATCACCGGTCCATCTGGTGTGGGTAAGTCGACAATTGTCAAGTTGCTGATGCGGCTCTATACACCCTCTTCTGGTTTAATCAAATATGGTGGTGTTGCGATAGAAGATTTGTCTGATCAAGACTTCTATTCTAGGTTTTCTTTCGTATCCCAAGAGGTTGGTTTATTCAACGGGTCGTTAAGATTTAATCTAAGAATCGCTGATCAAAATGCACCTGATGAAAGATTAGAAGCAGTTTTAAAACTTGCTGACCTTGGTGGGTTCCTAAAAGGCTTGCCATCCGGGCTGGATACGGAAATTGGAGACAGGGGGTTAATGTTGTCGGGAGGCGAGCGTCAACGTCTTGCCTTGGCAAGAAGTTTTTTGCGAGACCATAAGGTCGTCGTTTTTGACGAGAGCACGGCATTCCTTGATGAGGTTGCTGAGCGAACAGTGATCTCAAATATCAAAGAATATAATGCGTCTAATATTGTTATCGTTGTTGCTCATCGAGAGTCGATATTAAAGTTGGCTGATCGAGTGGTCTCGTTTAATGGCGAATTTTGTGAGGAGCTTTAATTGTGAGAATATTGTCTGTTTCAATTAAAGGATACCGCTCTGTTGATGATGTGTTTTTGAATCTTGATGGTTTGAATATTTTTCATGGTGCAAATGGAGTTGGGAAAACTAATTTATATAATGCACTCAAGCTTGTGCAGGCTGCTGCAACGGGAGAGTTTTCGAGGTTTATCGTTCGGGAGGGTGGCATGCAGTCGATCCTTTCGGAGAGTTCAACGCGCAATGCCGAGCGTTCAAAAATCATTTTTGAAGTGCGTTTCTCGATTTTTTCAGATGATGATGGCTATTACAGTTACGGAATCACAGCGGGACTTGTGCCGCAAAAAACCGCTTTTGGAGAAAAGATTGTATTGGGCGATGGTTTTGAGTTTGAACCTCAAATCAAAACCGAAAAACTTATTTTTCATAATGGACGGAAAAGTCATACTCTGATGTTCCGAGAAAATGGTTTCTTGAAGGTGATGGATCGAGAAATGGCCGTTCTCGACATGTCGAATGCTATTCGACTATTCCCCTCTGCGACGGCATTAAGCTCTCTCACGGATGCAGAGCGTTTTCCAGAGGTGTTACGTATCAAACATGAAATTATGGGGTGGCGTTTTTATCACGGTTTCAGGACTGATATTGAGTCGCCCATTCGCAAGCCTTGCTACGCAGTTAGTGACACCGTACTTCATTCGTCTGGAGCAAATCTCGCTGCGGTTCTGGCGACGCAGAAATATATAGTTCAAGATCTCGATGTTGTTGAAGAGTTGATTGCGAATACATTCGGAGGGGCGATTTTGGAGATTTCCAGGCCGGAACGTACCGTTTCTTTTGGACTTCGCTTTCCTCAAAGTAATCGCACGAGCAATGCGTGGGAACTGTCTGATGGTACTTTGCAATATATTTGCCTAGCTGTTGCGCTGACATCCAGTTCTTTGCCTCCATTCATTGTTTTGAATGAGCCTGACAACAGTTTGCATCCCGATATGCTCAGGTCGTTGGCTGGTTTGATTAGTTCTGCCAGCAAGCGATCGCAGATTTGGGTTGTAACTCATTCACCCATATTGAAAGATATTCTTGAAAAGTCAGGGACGTCTAAATCTCGGCATGTCATTAAACGGGGGCTTCATACATGGATTGAAGGGTTGGCTCTAAATGGTGAAGTTAATGCTTTTTGACACAATCGAAAGCTGGGATTTTGATTCGCACATGCGCAGGGATAGGCATGAAATTGGTGCGTTGATGGTGCATCTTGGAACACTGTTTTTTCGGCATTTAGCGACTCTATATGAGTGGTTTTGACTTTGTGCACTTGCGCCATTCCGGGACGCGGACGCCGCGCGTCAAAGAAATCGCAGCAATGCGGCGACGATCGCTTCCGGTGCATCTTCCTGGATCAGGTGGCCGGCGTTGGCGATGGAGTGAAATAGCGCGCCAGGAATCATCTGGTGCAACGCCCGACCCCGTTCGATCGGAATCCACTGATCGGCTTCGCCCCAGAGAATCTGCACCGGGCAGCGGATGCTCGGGTACAGCGGTTCGGCTTCGCGGGTGTAGCGCTCGTCCATCTGCGCGATCTGCCGATAGAACGCCGCTTGCCCGGGATCGCCGAGCCACGGTTGCACATAGGGCGCCAGTTCAGCGTCGGGGATGTCGCGGTGAATCGCCCCGCGAATGTAAGTCGGGACGATCGCGCGCTGAATGTAATCCGGCAGACCACTGAATGCCGCTTCATGCTGGCGCACATGCTGCACGAACGGCGATCCCCATGGCGTCAGCGCCACCGGATCGATCAGCGTCAGGCTGCGGTAGTCCTTGCCATTGAGCAAATGCGTGCGCAATGCGGTGGCGCCGCCGAAATCGTGGGCGACCACGTCCGGGCGCTGGATATTCCAGTGATCGAGCAACTGCGCGAGAAGTTGATTCTGTACGCCGAGGGAAACGTCGGCGTCCGGTTGTGCGGAGCGTCCGTAACCCAGCAGGTCGAAATAATGCACCCGGTGACTGGCAAAGAAATGCGGCGCGATGCGATGCCACACGTACGATGAAAACGGCGTGCCATGCACGAACACCAGCGGCGGGCCGTCACCGCGCACGGCGTGGCGCACCGGATGCCCATTGAAATCGAAGACCTGATCCAGCAGCCAGCCTGTCATCGGCCTGTCCTCTTGACGGGGTTGAGCCAAAAAGCATAGGCATAAAAAACAGCCGTGAAGGCTGTTCTCTATTTTCCTGACAAAACACCATTCCCTGTGTAGGAGCTGCCGCAGGCTGCGATCTTTTGATCTTGATCTTTAAAAACAAGATCAAAAGATCGCAGCCTGCGGCAGCTCCTACAAGGGGATTTGTGTTGGATCATTCACCGCGATAGATGCAACCGCTGGTGCAGGTCTCGTGAATGCGGATCGCGCTGAGTTCCGGCAGCAGTGGCTTCATTTCATTCCAGATGAATTTGGCCAGCACTTCGCTGGTCGGGTTTTCCAGGCCAGGAATGTCGTTCAGGTAGTTGTGATCCAGACGCTCGTACAGCGGCTTGAAGATCGCCTTGATCTCGGAGAAATCGCGGATCCAGCCCGTGTGCGGATCGAGGTCGCCGCTCAGGTGAATCGCCACCTTGAACGAGTGACCGTGCAGGCGTCCGCACTTGTGGCCGTCCGGGACGTGCGGCAGGCGGTGGGCGGATTCGAAAGTAAACTCTTTGAAGATTTCCACAGTGATTTCGGCTCTGTTCAGGTGGCGTTCGCCGCAGCGATTCGGGCAGGCGGCGAGTTTACCAGCTTGTGTTTGGCGATGCGGGAAAACACTGACTAAAGGGTCAGCAAGCGTTCGGCGAGGCGACCGCTGGCCGTTAGTTCGAGAAACTCGTCGCCCAGGCGGCGGCTTTCGTCCATCGCCGCGTGCCAGTATTTCTGCCGGCTCGGCGCATCGCCCATGAAGCGCTTGAAGTCGTTACGGTCGGGCAGTTTGCCGTAGGGCAGGCGCGCCAGATAGTCCTTCGACGGCGCCAGCAACAGCACGTCCTGCAAGCGCTCCACCGAGGCGCGGCGCCAAGGCAGGGTCTTGTCGAACCAGCCCGGGATCACCCGGTCGGTGAAGTGCGGATAGAGCACGATGCCATCGCCGCTGTAGGGCAGGTCGAGGTGATAGTCGAGCAGACCGCCGTCGCGGAAGGTGCCGGCACCGGCACCCGGCAGGTCGCGCACGCCTTCCATGACCATCGGGATCGAACCGGACGCCAGCAGCGCCTGGCGCAGATTGCCCGTATTGAGCGCGACAAAGCGCGACGGAAAGTCATTCAACGCATTCACCGGTGGGGCGAGGCGCGGGTCGTGAACGATCAGGCGTTCGAAGTGCCGCGACAGCCGCGCGCGGCCGCGCAGGTTATCGGCGATCACCGAACCCAGCGCCAGGCCGAGGCGTCCGCGGTGATCATCGGCCAGGCGCCCGTGGCTTTTCACGACCATGATGTTCAGGCGGTAGTCGGCATTGTTGAGGATGCTGGCGTCGCGGCCGTCGAGCAGGTCATTGAGCATGCGCTGCGAGCTCGCGCTGATCTCGGCCATGGTCACGCCTTTGTTGAAATTCTGCTCGGCGTACAACTGGCCGAGGCGGCGAATACCTTCGGCAGCGTCCGGCAGGCAAGCACTGGCGAAGCGCCAGGAACCGACCGAGGCGCCGATCAGCGAGCGCTCACGCGGCGCGCTCGGCAGCCATTCGCCGAACAACGCCAGGTCCAGCCCTTGAATCCCCAGCGCCTTCGGCCCTCCGGCCGCACCGGGCAGGGTGCCGACGTCGGCGGCGTTCAGGCCTTCGGCACGAATGCGCGCCATGGCCCGAGGGCCGGCCTTGAGGGTGAGGGCGGAGAACTTGATGTGAATGGCAGTCATACCGGTCTCGATCGTTAGCAAGCGAACAATTATAAGCACATGTTACCGATCTCTGTAGGAGCTGCCGCAGGCTGCGATCTTTTGATTTTTAAAGGCAAGATCAAAAGATCGCAGCCTGCGGCAGCTCCTACAGGGGCAATGATGGCAATTCAGTTTCAGTTAAGTTGATCCCGCTATGGTGCCCACCGTAGCTGCACATAAAAATACGGAGACATCCATGAGAACCCTGACTGCCCTGTCCATTGCCTCGATCATCGGCCTGACCGCCAGCCTCGCCCATGCCCGCGATCTTGGCCCCGATGAAGCCCTGCGTTTGCGCGACGCTGGTACTATCGTCTCCTTCGAGAAGCTCAACGCCACGGCGCTGACCAAACATCCGGGGTCGACCATCACCGATACCGAGCTGGAAGAGCAGTACGGCAAGTACATCTATCAGATCGAAATGCGTGATCCGCAAGGGCTGGAGTGGGACCTGGAATTGGACGCTGTGACTGGGCAGGTTCTCAAGGATCATCAGGATACGTAATGAAGGTTAATGTTCGCGCCACCCGCCGCACGGCGCTGGCGCTGGTGATGTGTTGTTCGACGGCCATGGCCCGCGATCTCGGTCCGGACGAAGCGCTGGATCTGCGCAAGCAGGGCGTGATTCTGCCGCTTGAGCAAGTGCTGCAGCAGGCGATGGACCGTTACCCCGGCGCAAAACTGCTGGAAGTCGAGCTGGAAGAAAAACACGACGTCTACATTTATGAAGTCGAGTTGCTGACCGTCGAAGGTGTCGCCCGGGAGTTGCACCTGAAGGCCGATACTGGCGAATTAGTTAAAGACAAGGAAGATTGACCGATGCGTTTGCTTCTGGTGGAAGACCACGTGCCGCTGGCTGACGAATTGATCGCCGGCCTGCAGCGCCAAGGCTACGCGGTGGACTGGCTGGCGGACGGGCGCGATGCGGTGTATCAGGGCAGCAGCGAGCCGTATGACCTGATCATTCTCGACCTTGGTCTGCCCGGCGTTCCCGGGCTGGAGGTGCTGGCGCAATGGCGTGCCGGTGGCCTGTCGACGCCGGTGTTGATCCTTACCGCCCGCGATTCCTGGGCCGAGCGCATCGAAGGCCTGAAGGCCGGCGCCGATGATTACCTGACCAAACCGTTTCACCCTGAAGAGCTGCACCTGCGGGTGCAGTCGTTGCTGCGCCGCTCCAAGGGCCAGGCCAACCAGCCGACACTCAAGGCCGCCGGCCTGCATCTGGACGAAGGTCGCCAGTGCGTGATTCGCGACGGCAGCGAGATTCAGCTGACCGCCGCCGAATTCCGCCTGCTGCGTTATTTCATGCTGCACCCGGAACAGATCCTGTCGAAAACCCACCTCGCCGAGCACCTCTATGACGGCGAGACCGAGCGTGACTCCAACGTCCTCGAAGTTCACGTCAACCACCTGCGGCGCAAGCTCGGCAAAGCGGTGATCGAAACCCGTCGCGGCCAGGGTTACCTGTTCGGCGGGCAAGCTTCGTGAGGTCGATCCAGCGCCGATTGAGCCTGGGATTGATCAGCGTGATGGTGATCGTCGGCCTGGTGCTGGCGCAAACCAGTCTGTGGTTGTTCGAAGTCGGTTTGCAGCGTTATCTCGAAGCCGGTCTGCGCAACGACAGCGAAAGCCTGCTGGTCGCGCTGGTGCGCGGCCCGCAAGGTTTGCAACTGGATGAGCGGCACCTGTCGCCGGCCTATCAGCGGCCGTTTTCCGGGCATTACTTCCGCATCGATTTTGCCGACAGCCACTGGCGCTCGCGTTCGCTGTGGGATCAGGATCTGCCGCTGCTGGAGCACCCCGGTTTGCACAGCAACCTGCAACTGGGGCCGGACGGTCAGCAGTTGCTGGTATTGCGTTCGGATTATCGGCGTCTGGGGCAGTCGATCTCGATCAGCGTCGCCCAGGATTACACCCCGGTGCGCGAGAGTTTCCAGCGCATGCGCCAGATCGGCCTCGGTCTGGGCCTGGCCGGATTGCTGCTGATTCTGATCCTGCAACGGTTGACGGTGCGTCGCGCGCTCAAGCCGCTGGAGCGCGCCCGCGAGCAGATCGCCCAGTTGCAGCAGGGGCAGCGCTCGCAACTGGACGATCAGGTGCCGGTCGAGTTGGAGCCGCTGGTGGCGCAGATCAACCATTTGCTGGCGCACACCGAAGACAGCCTCAAGCGTTCACGCAATGCGCTGGGCAATCTGGGGCATGCGCTGAAAACGCCGTTGGCGGTGCTTTTGAGTCTGGCGTCGAGCCAGAAACTCGATGCTCACCCCGAGCTGCGCCGAATCCTCAAGGAGCAACTGGAACAAGTGCAACAGCGGCTCAATCGCGAACTCAATCGCGCACGTTTATCCGGTGATGCACTGCCCGGCGCGCTGTTTGATTGTGATACGGAACTGCCGGGGCTGCTGGCGACGTTGAACATGATCCACGGCGAGCATCTGGCGTTGAGTTACGTCGCGCCGCCGGGGCTGCAACTGCCGTGGGATCGCGAGGACTTGCTGGAGCTGCTCGGCAACCTGTTGGACAACGCCTGCAAATGGGCGGATGCCGAGGTGCGTCTGAGCGTGATCGAACGGACTGACGGCTACGCCCTGGGCGTTGAAGATGACGGCCCGGGAATTCCTGAAGAGCAACGCACTCAGGTGTTCAGCCGTGGCACGCGGCTCGATGAGCAGACTGACGGGCATGGCCTGGGGCTGGGGATTGTGCGGGATATTGTCGAAGCGTGGGGCGGGTTGCTGGTGCTGGGCGAGAGCGAGTGGGGCGGGCTGAAGGTGGTGATCGAGTTGCCCAAACGCTGATAACCCAAACACCACCAATCCCCTGTGTAGGAGCTGCCGCAGGCTGCGATTTTTTGATCTTGGTTTTAAAAAATCAAAGTCAAAAGATCGCAGCCTGCGGCAGCTCCTACAGGCGAGGGTGATGCAGTCAGACCCGGAACTGATCCATCAGACTCTGCTGCTGATTCGCCAAGCTGTTCAGCGACTGGCTGACGCGCGCCGACTCATTGGCCTGTCCGGACAGCGATTCGGTCACGTCACGAATGGTCGCGACGTTGTTGTTGATCTCCTCGGCCACCGCGCTCTGTTCTTCCGCCGCGCTGGCGATCTGCAGGTTCATGTCGCTGATCACTGTCACCGCGTCGCCGATCTGGCGCAGTGCGGTGACCGCTTGCCCGACCTGTTCGACACTGCCCTGAGCCTGACGATGGCTGTTGCCCATCGAACCGACCACATCCTGGGTACCGGTCTGCAGTTGTTCGATGACCTGACGGGTTTCTTCCACCGACTCCTGCGTGCGGCGGGCGAGGTTGCGCACTTCGTCGGCGACCACGGCAAAACCACGCCCGGCTTCGCCGGCACGCGCTGCTTCGATCGCCGCGTTGAGCGCCAGCAGGTTGGTCTGTTCGGCGATGGCGCGGATGGTTTCCAGCACCGTACCGATCTTCTCGCTGTTGGCCGCCAGCCCTTCGACCTGAACCATCGCCGCGCTCATGTCGGCGGCGAGGGTGTCGATGCTCGCGGTGGTGCGGTCGATCACAGTCAGGCCCTGACGGGTGGCGCGGTCGGCGTCTTTGGCCGCTTCGGCGGCTTGCGCAGCACTGCGCGCAACATCCTGCGCGGTGGCGCTCATTTCGTGGGACGCGGTGGCGACCTGATCGACCTGACGGTATTGCTGCTCCATGCCGGCGCTGGTCTGAGTCGCGATGGCCGAGGATTGGTCGGCGGTGTTGCGCGCGTCCTGCACCGAGCGTTTCACTTCGGCGATGATCGGTTGCAACTTGTCGAGGAACTTGTTGAACCAGCCGGCCAATTGGCCGAGTTCATCTTTTTTGTCGTAGGCCAGGCGGCGGGTCAGATCGCCTTCGCCACTGGCAATGTCTTCAAGCATGTTGGCCACGCCGAGGATCGGTCTGGTCACACTGCGCGCCATCAGCCACACCAGCAGCAGGCCGATCAGCGCAGCAAGCACGCCGAGGCTCAGTTCGATCAGGGTGCCGGAGTGGTTGCTCGCATCCAGTTGCTGCTTGAGTGCTTCGGCGCGGCTGACCAGCACCTTTTCCGGCACATCGAGCAACACGCCCCACGCCGGGCCGCCGGGGATCGGCTGGAACGGCGACAGCACTTTCAACTGGCCGTTGCTGTGCAGGCTGCTGACGCTGCTGCTGGCGCCGAGTTGACGCAGCAGTTCGGCGCCGCTGACGGTGTCCACGGCATCCAGACGCTTGCTCAGTTTGCTCGCATCCGGGCTGTAACCGGCGAGCAGGCCGGTGGGGCTGATGATGCTCACGGCGGTCTGGCCGTCGTAGAGTTTTTTGCTCGCGCCCTGACTGATCGCCTGCAGGCTGTTGAGATTGATGTCCACCGACAGCGAGGCGATGACTTTGCCGTTGACCATCAGCGGGAAGACGATGCTGGTCATCAGCACGTTCTGGCCGTCGATCACATAAAAGTACGGTTCGATCACGCACGGTTTGAGCGTGGTGCGCGGGCAAGTAAACCAGGCGTTGGCCGCCTGACCGCTGGGCCCGGTGCTGGTGTCGGTCATGTCGCTTTCCGGCAGGGCCATCGAGGTGACTTTGCCCGGAGTCGGCTGCGACCAGTACAAGGCGAAGCGGCCCTTGTCGTTGCTGCCCAGCTCGGCCTGACCGGCGAACAGTTCATCCTTGCCGTCCAGCGCGTTGGCTTCGAACACCAGCGACAGGCCGAGCAGTTCCGGGTTGGCCTGCAGCGCGGACTTGACCTGACGGGTCATGTCTTCGCGCAGGTCAAAAGCATCGAGGAAGCGCTTCTCGGCCTGCTCGCGCAGGAACAGCACCTGACGCGAAAAACCGTGACCGTACTGATAGGCGTCCATGAACTGCTGGCGAATCCCGGCAGCCTGCACTTCGCCTTGCGATTCAATGCGCGCCTGTGCCGACTCGGTCAGCATCTCCATGCTCGACGCCTTCACCAGCTCGGAGCTGTGCTCCATGCGGTACAGCGAAAGACCCACCAGCAGGGTCACGATGCCCGCCAGGCACAGGCCGGCGAGCAGGGTGATTTTCCATTGAATGGAAAGTTGTCTGAGCGACATGGAGACGTCCTTATTCGATAAATATCTGAGACTTTGCACTGTAACGGCCGCGTTGCGGCTTTCTTTATTGTTCAAGTGCAATATGACCGATTGCCGCATGCAACCAATCCCCTGTAGGAGCTGCCGAAGGCTGCGATCTTTTGATTTTGATTTTTTAAAAACAAGATCAAAAGATCGCAGCCTTCGGCAGCTCCTACAGGGTGGTTCATCGGTTGTTACATTCGGTTGCTTTGACACCATCGCCACTCTGCGGCACAGTGCGCGCCCTTCTAATAAGACCCTCTTTGCCAATCCGCCGGTTAACCGTTGGCGGACTCATCCTGTCTGGCGGTGATATTTCATCGCAGTGTTTTTGAGGTAGTGAAATGAATGCAGTGATTGCTGCGGTCGGCGTCATGCTGATCCTCAGCCTGTCCCGTGTGCACGTGGTGATCGCCCTGATCGTCGGTGCGCTGGTCGGTGGCCTGACCGGTGGTTTGGGCATCGACGCCACGCTCAAGGCGTTCAACAGCGGTCTGGGTGGCGGCGCAACCGTGGCCTTGTCCTACGCATTGCTGGGCGCGTTCGCTGTGGCGATTGCCAAGTCCGGTCTGGCCCATGCGCTGGCCGACAAGGCGCTGGCGATGGTCGATCGGCAACACGCGACGGGGGGTGGCAGTGTCAAATGGCTGCTGATCGGCCTGCTCTGGGTGGTGGCGATTGCCTCGCAGAACATTCTGCCGATCCACATTGCGTTCATTCCGCTGCTGGTGCCGCCACTGTTATATGTGTTGACCAAGCTGCAACTCGATCGCCGGTTGATCGCCTGCGTCATGACCTTTGGCCTGATCACTCCGTACATGTTCCTGCCGGTGGGCTTCGGCAACATCTTCCTCAATGAAATCCTGCTGGCCAACGTCGCGCGCAGCGGCGTCGACATCAGTGGCATCAACGTCACCCACGCCATGGGCATTCCGGCGCTGGGCATGCTGTTTGGCCTGGCCATGGCGTTCATCAGCTACCGCAAGAAGCGCGTCTATGATCTGCAGAAAATCGAGCAGGTCGAGCAAGTGGCCGTGCGGTACAACCCGCTGAGCCTGATGATCGCCGGTGTGGCGATTGCGGCGGCGTTCATTGTGCAACTGCTGTTGGACTCGATGATTATCGGGGCGCTGGTCGGTTTCCTGATCTTCTCGGTGTCCGGCATCGTCAAGTGGCGTGAGACCGATGACCTGTTCACCGAAGGCATGAAGATGATGGCGATGATCGGTTTCATCATGATTGCCGCGTCCGGGTTCGCCGAAGTGATGAAGGCCACCGGACAAGTGCAGACCCTGGTCGAATCGTCGGCGTCGTGGATCAATCACAGTAAGGGCATCGGTGCGCTGTTGATGTTGCTGGTGGGGCTGCTGGTGACCATGGGCATCGGTTCGTCGTTCTCCACGGTGCCGATTCTGGCGGCGATTTTCGTGCCGCTGTGCGTGCAACTGGGTTTCAGCCCGCTGGCGATTGTCTGCATCGTCGGCACCGCCGGAGCCCTGGGTGACGCCGGTTCGCCCGCCTCGGACTCGACGCTGGGCCCGACTTCCGGCCTGAACATCGACGGCCAGCATCACCACATCTGGGACACCGTGGTCCCGACCTTCCTGCACTACAACCTGCCGCTGCTGGCGTTTGGCTGGGTGGCGGCGATGGTTCTCTAAACCCGCCAATTGCTTGTGGGAGCGAGCCTGCTCGCGAAAGCGGTGTGTCAGCTAAAAACAGGCTGGCTAAAACGACGCCTTCGCGAGCAGGCTCGCTCCCACAGGGGAACACGGTGTTCCCCTAAGCTCAACTTTTGCTTGCGCGTGCCGTTAACGCCTTTAACCACGCCAATAAAACCAAAAGAGTGAGCCCCCCAATGCGCTTGAGTCTCAAGGCCAAAGTCCTGTCCCTTGCCGTCCTGCCGGTGCTGCTCTTTGCGCTGGTCATCAGCCTGACCACGCTGTTCATCCTTCAGCAGCAGGCGCACACCGAGGTCGAGCAGACCCGCGAACGCCTGCTCGCCGACGCCAAGGCCACGCTGCAAAGTTACGTCGCCGTGGCGATGACCACGATCAAACCGCTGTACGACGCGGCCGCCCCCGGTGATAACGCGGCGCGGGCGCAGGCGATCAAATTGCTGTCGGGCATCCGCTACGGCAAGGACGGCTACTTCTTCGGCTACGACTCCGAGACCGTGCGCCTGTTCAAGGCCAATGATCCGGAAGGTGTGGGCAAAAGCTTCAAGGACAACCGCGACCCCAACGGGGTTTACGTCAATCGCGGCCTGGTGAGCGTAGCGAAGGACGGCACCCACTATCTGCAATACAGCTCGCCACTACCGGGCAATGCCAATGTGCTGGTGCCGAAACTCGGCTACACCGAATACCTGGCGAAGTGGGACATGGCGGTGGGCACGTCGGTCAACCTCGACGGCATTGAAGCGCAAGTGGCGGTGGTCGAGGCGCAAGTGCAGGAGCGTATGCAAGGCGTGATCCTCAGCATCGTCGGCGTGGCCGTGCTGGTGCTGCTGGTGATCGCCGCAGCGGGCATGCTGTTGGCCAACACCATTTTGCGGCCGCTGAACCTGATGAAAGCCAACCTCGACGACATCGCCGCAGGCGAGGGCGATCTGACCCGCCGGCTGAACATCACCAGCCAGGACGAACTCGGCGAACTGGCCGGCTCGTTCAACCGCTTCGTCGACAAGATCCACGGCCTGGTGCGACAGATCACCGAGATGACCACGCAACTGACCGGCCTGGTGACCCAAGTGTCGGATCAGGCCCAGCGTTCCGATCAGGCGATGGAGCGTCAGCGTCACGAGACCGATCAGGTTGCCACGGCGATCAACGAAATGTCCGCCGCCGCCCAGGAAGTCGCCAAAAGCGCGCAGAACGCCGCGGTGGCCGCGCAGCAGACCGACGAGGAAGGCCAGAGCGCCAAGCGCGTGGTGGCCGGCAGCATCAAACAGATTCATGCGCTGGTGGATGACATTCGCAGCAGCGGCGTATCACTCGACAGCCTGCAGCAGGACGTGTCGTCGATTGTTGGCGTGCTCGGAGTGATCCGCTCGATTGCCGAACAGACCAACCTGCTGGCGCTGAACGCGGCAATTGAGGCAGCGCGGGCCGGTGAGGCCGGGCGCGGCTTTGCGGTGGTGGCGGACGAAGTACGGGCGCTGGCCAGCCGCACGCAGATCAGCACCCAGGAAATTCAGGGCATGATCGATCGCTTGCAGGCCGGCACACAGTCGGCGGTCGAGGCGATGCGCCGCTCCAGCGAGGCGGGCGATGGCACCTCGGCGCAAGCCAATCAGGCTGGCGCGTCGCTGGATGCGATGGCCGAGCTGATCGCGACCATCAATTCGATGAACGCGCAGATCGCCAGTGCGGCGGAAGAGCAGACGGCGGTGGCCGAAGAGATCAACCGCAGCGTGCATCAGATCGCCGTGGCGGTGGACAGCGTGGCGGATGAGACCCAGTTGGGCGCGCAGACTTCGCGCAGTCTGGCGGAGCTGGGGCAGCGGTTGGGCAAGCTGGTGGGCCAGTTCCGAATTTAATGTTTTAGACAAACCGTGTAGGAGCTGCCGAAGGCTGCGATCTTTTGATCTTGCGTTAAAAGATCAAAGTCAAAAGATCGCAGCCTTCGGCAGCTCCTACACGGGGGGCGGTGTAAGGCTCAGGGTCTGTCCCAGTAGGGGACTTCGCCGAAACATTCGATGAAGAAGTCGATCACCGTACGCACCTTCACCGACAGTCGCCGGCTACCCGGCCACAGCACCGCAATCTGCTGCGGCTCCAGACTGTTGGACACCTGATACTCGCGCAACACCGGCACCAGCGTGCCTTCACGCACCGCCTCACCAATCAGCCACGACGGAAACATCACCAGCCCCAGGCCTTGTTCGGCGGCCTGGGTGAGGGTGTCGGCGTGGTTGCCAGTGATCGGGCCTTTGACCGAGTAAGGCGTCCAGTCGCCCTGACCTTGACGAAAGAACCAGCGCTGCTGACCGGTTGCGCCTTTGTAGGCCAGGCACTGGTGCTGCGCCAGATCTTCCGGGTGTTGCGGGGTGCCGTGGCGCTGCAGATAGGTCGGGCTGGCGGCGACCTGAAAACTGTGCGGTGCCAGAATCCGCGCCTGCATGCTTGAATCGTGCAGCGGGCCGATGCGAAACAGCAGGTCGGCACCTTCCTGCAGCGGGTCGACGTAATGGTCGGTCTGCTGGATGTCCAGTTGCAGCTTCGGATAGCGCGCACACAATTTTCCCAGCCACGGCGTCAGGTGACGCTGGCCGAACACCACCGGTGCATTGATGCGCACCAGCCCGGTGGGTTCGCTTTGCTGCTCCTGCAGCGCCTGTTCGGCTTCTTCCAGTTGCACCAGCACCAGCCGCGCATGGTGGCCGAGCATGCGTCCGGCTTCGGTCGGCGTCACGGCACGGGTGTGGCGGTAGAGCAATTGCTGGTTCAGCGCCTGCTCCATCAACTGGATCTGCCGCGAGATCGAAGAGGGCGCCACGCCCTCGCGACGGGCGACTTCAGAGAAACTGCCGTGGTCGAGTACCGCCACAAACAGCCTCAACGTCTTGAATCCCAGTTCGTTTAGCCCGTGCATGAATCTGTCCTGTTGTGCGAGTTGCGCAAAAGTGTTGTCTGGATGCTCCCATTTATCGCACAGCGGCGCCAGCCGATAATCCGCACCATCGTTTACTTGCATGGGAATTTGAATATGCAAACGCTGGATGAAGTAAGTGGGGCGGCACCGGCTACCCGGTCGGGGCTGCGCTTGTTGTTATTGCCGTTGGTCATTCTGGCCGGCATGGGCCTGTCGGTGGAGGCCGGATTGCTTGGGCCATTGGGTGAGCAAGTCGGGCATCTGTGGGCGACCTTGAGCATCTTCGGCGTGGGTTCGGCGATTCTGTTTTTGCTGCTGTTGTTCGCAGGGCCGCAAAAGGGCCCGGCGCTGACCGAGCTGCCGCGCTGGCAGTTGATCGGAGGATTTCTGGGGCCGATGTACGTGGTGGTGCTGACCCTGGCGACGCCGCATATCGGGATTGCGATGACGATGATCGCGATTCTCTCGGGGCAGGTCGGCAAGAGTGTACTGATCGACCATTTCGGCTGGTTCGGCGCGACGCGCAAGAAGGTCAACGCCGAGCGCTGGCTGGCGTTGGTGTTGATTGTGGTGGCATTGATTCTGATTGCGCGAGGTTGAAGAGATGAGTCTGGTTATTTTGTTGGCAGTGGTGGTGTTGGCTGGCGCGGTGTTGAGTGTGCAGGCGGCGATCAATGGACGCCTGGGTGAAACGGTCGGAGTGTTGCGCAGTAGTCTGCTGACGTTTGTCGTGGGGGCTGTGACCACCGGATTGTTGATTCTGTTCTTTGAGCCGGCGCAGGCGGTCAGCCTCTTGGACGTGCCGAAGTGGCAGCTCACCGGGGCGCTGTTTGGTGTGGTTTACATGATGGTCATGGTCGGTGCTGTGCCTGTCGTGGGTACGGCGGTGGCGACTGTTGCGGTGATCGTCGGGCAATTGGGGATGGGGATGTTGATCGATAATTTTGGATGGCTGGGGAATCCGGCGATCGAGCTTTCGTCTTCACGGGTGTTGGCGATGGTTTGTCTGGGGTTGGCTTTGGTTTTTATGTATCGCAGCAGTGTTCGTCGTTCTGGTTGAGATTTGGGTGAATATCCGTTGGTGCGGTAACGGCTACCTAGGGTTCCGCCCTGACGGCGGGTCACTTTGGTAAAAGCCCCAAAGTAACCAAAGGGCTTTACCCTGACGTTCGGCCCTCGCTTAGGCTCGGGTTCCTTCGCTGCGGGATTCATCCGGGGGGCAGCGCCTACGGTTTGCTTCGCTGCACCTCCTCTCGCTGTGTTTGGCTGCGCCAAA